>ERZ779889.67-NODE-67-length-127107-cov-6.222106_pt1 | contig 127107 bp, 114 predicted proteins | sample MGYA00511030_ERZ779889 | MGnify/ENA primary metagenome ERZ779889 (study PRJEB29588, sample SAMEA2160616) | human gut metagenome | biome: human gut; feature: human-associated habitat; material: faeces | place: Denmark | collected 2008/2010 ...
TAATACATCCTTCGTTTCCATTTTATCCTCCTGTTATCAACTTTTCTTTTGTTTTTGCTTATCCAAAGTGCCAAATTGGCACTTTGAAACTCTATAATGGCACTTTGGAATTTTACAATTTTTCCGTATTAAAGGCTGTAAATCCCTCATAGTAATAACTTTGGTCTATGCCGCTTACATAGACCTCACGGCTGTTAATTTTGTCAGAAAGTGCATCTTTTAATAACACTTTGATTTCCACATCTTTAATCGGACTGCGTTGCATAGCAAGCAGATAGTCCTCCTTGTCCACTTTGCTCCAATCCACAACCTTACCGATTTCATTTTTTAATGTATGGTCAAGCCAAATGCGAGTGCTGCGAACGTTACCCTCACGAAATGGGTGGGCGATGTTCATCTCAACATACTTTTCGACTATCTCGTCAAAGTTTGACTGCGGCATTTTGTCGATATTATCAAGAGCCGTCTGCAAATACATTAAAGGCGCAAAGCGGAAATTGCCCTTTGCTATGTTGACTGTACGAATTTTACCGGCAAAGTCGTAAATATCCTCAAAGAGGTGCTTATGAATTGCCTGCAATGTTTCAAATTTACCGGCCGGAAGAGAATCGAGCAGTTTGCAATCAAATAATTCAGCAGCTTTTTTTCTTACTGATTCGCTCTTCTTCACGGGCAAGTTTTGCGAAGTTTGTAAGTTCCAATTTATTTTCGAGTGTCATTTTGTTCAGTTCTGTGCAATATATTTTTTGTTCACGCCTCTGCCGACTGCAACAATCAAGTTTTCATCGCACATTTGCTTTGCAACGGTGTAAGCTCTTGTTCTTTTAACGCCGAGCAATTCCATAATTTCAGCTTCTGTTATTTGTCCGTTTTTAGAAATATAATCAAGAATTTGCTCCTTTTGCGGTGTTAAATAAGTCTCGACCGCCAACGGCTCGGCAACGCTCATATTCGGCAAAATCATTTTGAATGTGTTATGTGTTACCTCAATACGAGGTTGAACGGAACAATTTTCATACAATTTGTAAATTCTTCGTATGCCGGTTCCGTAGGCTTCAATAAGCTTCAAGCGGTGAAATACTTCGGCAAGATTTTTGTTTCTCGGTTGAGAAATACCGCTACGAATATCATCAGCCGTTAAACCGGGAAGCAGTCCGCCGATAGATACAAATTCCATCTGCTTATCGTTGATGTTGATGATAATACTTCCGCTGTAACTGTAATCACGGTGAACAACCGAATTGAGCAACGCCTCACGCAAAGCAGCTTCGGGGTAATCGGATTTATCTATGCGTTCAAGGCCTTTGAAAACAGAAGATGTGCGATTGCTAAGCATAATATATCGAAAGGCTTCATCAATTTGCTTAAATATCGAGCCTTTGAATTCTCGATTATCCTTAAAAGTAGTGTTTTCGTCATCGCCGAACACGGCAACTTTGATTGAATGCTGACATTGGTCTGACATAAGCAGTGCCAAATTGGTAAACAATCCGTCGTTTTTATGAATCATACCGAGAGCCAAGTATTTTTCTTTCGAAAAATCAACGCCATAACTCTCAAACGCAGCAGCGGCAGAAGTGAAAGTCAATTCTTGTTCAATGGAACGCATTGATTCAAAATCGTCGCCGTCACTGTCCTTAATCATTTGGCGGATTTGTTCACTTGACGCCTGCACACTTGAAGTTCCTTGTCTGACATAAACACCGTTTGGCTTCAATCCTTTTGAGCGCAAGTAATACGGTTTATTCGTACCCTCACTGATTGTAATGCGAACGACCTTGTTTTCCTGAATAGTGTATTTCACGAACATTGTAACATCGGGAAGAATAGCATCACGAATTCCGTTAGTAATACGAGTATATTCGTCATCAACATTGTTCAAGCCGACAGCGTTTCCGTCATTATCAATACCGATATACAAAACGCCGCCGTCTGTGTTTGCAAATGCAATAACCTCTTTATATATTTCTTCGGTGAATCCGGATTTGAATTCAATATTTTCCGTTTCAAAATTCATATCGGTGTTCCTCCAAATAAATTATAGTTCTACAATTATAATTATACCCATTTTTATCCCTTTGTCAATGGATGAAGTGAAAATTCAGTGAATATTCACTTTCGTTTGGCGAATAAATAACGAAGGCATAATAAAATACACTTCAAAGTATCATTTTATAGTTCCCAAAGTATCAAATTGATACTTTGGGATAGCTATAAAAACAAAAAACAGTGCCGACAATGAATTTACATTCAAAGTTAGCGCTGATTTTTTCGTTAGGTTTATTCGTTATATTCGTTTGTTTGAATCAAACGAATAGCGGACGATTACTTTCACATATAGACGACTTCGTTATTTACAATTTCTGTTGCTCTGCTACGGATATTGTTCATTTTCTGTACCCACAACAACATATCATCTGCTTTTAATTCTTCGGTTACATTTTCTTTCTCGGCAAGTTCTTTTACCAGCCGGAGAAAAAGTTGTTGCGCTTGCTGCTCAATATCGGCAAGATAACTGTTCAATTTACCGCTTGTGAGCAAATTGTAATAAAGCACTTTATGATGTTGTTTCAAATATCGTTTATGCCTCGTTACCCAAATGCCGATGTTGCCTGTTTCTTTTTCAGCCGGTAAAGCTAAGTTTGGCAACAGATAATCGCCTTGCTTGGTATATGTACCGCCGAATTGTTCAAATAATGTTTCAGTCATAGTAAAAACCTCCTTTGATACTCAAATTGTATCAAAAGAGGTTTTCTTTTGCGAATGTGCGATTGATAAATTTGTAAATTTTATGCTCGTGCCAAAAATTACAACGAACATCCGGCAGCCGTGCCATTTTTTGAGACGGACAATGTGTTTTTCGTTATATTATAGTTATTTATCGTTATATTCGTTTGATTTGCGTTTGTACAACGAACGAATAGTGAAAATTCACTTTTTATTGTCCAATCCGTTTACCGTTAGCCAAACAGGAAATTGTTGCAATGTTCCGATATGCCACTTTGATTTTCGGGTAATGGTACGAAAATATTTTGAGCATAGGAATTCTATCAAATAGACTTTCGGTATATGGTTTGTGTTGTTCCTTTTAAATGATTTAATGTACCCTTTATTGCACCAATTATTGACCGTTGTTTTGCCGTAACCGATAATCTTTGAAACCTCCGTTGCGGTCATCACATCGGGATATTGCGCAAGCATTTCAGTATAATATTGCCTCAAATTTTTGAGAGCACTTTCCGGAATTTTTGTTTCCAATTTTATGGAATAATTACCTCTATACCATCCTGCCGGGGCGGAATAGCATTCGGGAAACACCTTTCGGTTTTCAAGATATTTGATAACATCTTTCTTTTTGATTTTATAACATCGTATTTTCTTGCCGTTGTATTCGCACGGTATCTTGCCGCTTCTAAGCAAATACAGCGCCGTGGATTTACTGATGTGACAGATTTTATATAGTTGGTCTTTGGTAATAATTTCGGGAACAGAATCCCAGTTGATTGCGGTTTCGTTCATAGCAATACACCTCTTAAAATATTTTGTCGGTGTAGGCGTACCTGTGTATTGCCATTTCTTATTATTTTGCCTCTGTTCTTTCCTGAGTTCTTGCAAAAACGCCTCAGTTCTTGCAAAAAACGCAAAAATCAGCATTTATTCGAACTCTCCCGTATTTTCAGGAGTTTGGGTGATATGTGCCGAAAAGCCTTTAATATCAAGGTTTTTCGAGCGAATATAAAACTGCCAAAAGCAACCGACAAAAGCCTTCAAACCTATACTTGCCCATAAAACTCGAAATTCGCTGCTACTTAGGATTTTTCATCCGCCACATTTTCCTTATTTTCAAGGGTTTTCGTAAATTCAATTAACTAAATATTTTGTTGTTCTAACACGCTGTTCTAACATTTTGTTTTTTCAATATTTTTTGACTTTCAAGTGTTTTTACCGTGTTTGACATACCCGGAGACGTATCGAAGTGGTCATAACGGACATGACTCGAAATCATGATGCCCCCTGAGGGACGTGGGTTCGAATCCCACCGTCTCCGCCATAAGCCTGTTGCAATTATTAAATTGCAACAGGCTTTTTGTTGTTTTAGAGCTTATGCGGTGATATAATAAACTTAAAGAATAAAACACAAGAGGCTTTGAAACATGAGTGATTGGAATTCACTGATGAACTTCTTGATTTGGTAAAATCAGTTTTTCCCATACAGGCGGATTCTTCCGTCATTTTAAAAATGCCGCGTTTATTTTTTATTGCAAAAAAATAATTTGGCACAAAGCGAGCCTAAATTTCCCGGAAGCTTCAACGCCGTGCCCGCTTAGCAATTTCAAAACGATAAAATCAAAATGATAATCAATTTTAAGGAGAAATTCATGCAGTTTTGGCTAACAATGATGATATGCGGTTTGATAACGCCCGCCATTATGATTATCGGCGGAAATATGATGCAAAAGCATTGCCCAAAAGACATCAACACTTTTATCGGATACAGAACTGCTCGCTCAATGAAAAATGCAGACACTTGGAAATTTGCACATAACTATTGCGGCAAGCTTTGGCAAAAGGTTGGATGGATTATGCTTATTCCGTCTGTTATCGCATTTATTTTAATTTATAATTCAAGCGAAAAAGTAACAGCAATTGCCGGAACAATTACTTTAACAGTTCAATGTGTTGCTTTGATTGCAACAATTTTTCCAACGGAAAATGCATTAAAAAAGACATTTAATGACGACGGAACCCGCAAATAATTTTAATTTTTAAAAGAATAAAAAGGTGAAAAAATGAAAAAACTGTTTTTAACCTCTGTTTTTGCAAAAACGGCAAAAGATTTTACCCGCTTTTACGGCAGCACAAAAGGCAAAAGCGCAGTTTTAATACCAACGGCCGCAAAAGCCGAAGGAGGCAACTCAATCTATATAAGAAAACAACGCCGTGTTCTTGAAAAGCTTGGGCTTAACGTTTGCTTGCTTGATATTTCGGCAGCCGGCAGCAATGAAATTTCTGCAAAGCTGCAAAATTCGGATATTATTTATATCGGCGGCGGAAACACTTTTTATCTTTTACAAGAGCTGAAAAGAAGCGGTGCAGACAAGCTTATAAAAAAACAAGTGCTGCTTGGCAAGGCATATATCGGCGAATCTGCAGGGGCGGTTGTTGCAGCGCCATGCATTGATTATATTGAAGATATGGACAAAAGAGACGCAGCTCCGAATTTAAGAGATTGTTCGGCGCTTGGTTTGGTTGATTTTTACACACTGCCGCATATGAACAGTTTTCCTTTCATAAGAGCTTCACGCATGATAGCCGAAAAGCATTCAAATGATTTAAAGCTTTTGCCGATAACAAACAGGCAAGCTGTTTGCGTTTGCGGCAATGAAATCAAAATACTCGGCAAACAGCTGCAGATTTAAAGCAAGCGAATTTTTCCGCATTGTTTTTAACGGCAAAAACACTTTATCAAATGAATAGATGAAGCTTTGCATTCGCTATTGAAAATCAGCAAAAGATATATTATTATAGTAAAGGGCAACGGTGCTTTCAGCTCCGTTGTTTTTTGTTTGGAGGAATTATATGAATGTTTTTGAAATATTGGGTCCCGCAATGGTTGGGCCTTCAAGTTCACACACGGCAGGCGCCGTAAGAATCGGATATATTTGCGGAAAACTGATGGGCGAAAAAATCATAAATGCAGACATTGGACTTTACGGTTCATTTTTACTGACGGGAAAAGGCCACGGCACTCCGCAGGCACTGATTGCAGGCTTGCTTGGAATGAAGCCGGATGATGCCCGCATTCCGGATTCCTTTGAAATTGCAAACGAAAACGGGCTTAAATTTACCGTGGGTGAGGCCAAGCTTAAAGAAGCCCACCCGAATTCCGTTTTACTTAAGCTTGAGGGAAAAAGCGGAAAAAAGCTTGAAATAATCGGCGAATCAATAGGCGGTTCCATTATAAACATTGCTCAAATAGACGGGCTGCCTGCGAACATTTCCGGCGATTACCCAACGCTGATTGCAAGCAATATGGATGTGCCCGGAATGGTGGCAAAGGTTTCCGCCGTGCTTTACAGTGCAAACTTAAATATTGCGCAAATGCATCTTTACAGAGCGTCACGAGGAAAAAACTCCGTGCTTATTGCGGAATGTGACCAAGAAATTCCCGAAAAAACAATTAAAGAAATAGCAGATATCAACGGCATAGTTAAGGTTTCTTACCTGAGCCTTGAAAATTAACGGCACGAATTTGCCGTTTCTAAAAGTAACAAAAAATTCTTATCTAAGGAGCAGAATATGCCATATCATTCTATTAAAGATATTTTAAACATTTGCAAAAGCACCGGCTGCGAATTTTGGCAGGTTGTTTCGGACGAACAAACACAGGAGGCACTTTCCACGCCAAACGCTGTTTTTGAGGAAATGCGCCAAATGTATCACATAATGAAAGCCACCGTAAATGAATATGATAAATCTGCAGTTTCCGCAGGAAAGATGGCCGGCGGAGGCGGAGAACTTCTGCATAAATACAATAAAAGCGGCAACAAATTGCTTGGTGATTTTCTTTCGCTGGTGATAGAATATGCTGTTAAAACAGCTGAAAGCAACGCTTGCATGAAACGAATTGTTGCGGCACCGACTGCCGGAAGCTGCGGAATAATTCCCGCTGTTTTCATTGCATACGAGCAATGCTTCAATGCAAGTGAAGATGCCATTGTTAAAGCGCTTTTCACCGCCTCGGGAATTGGCGAAATAGTGGCGGAAAATGCCTCAATAAGCGGTGCGCAGGGCGGCTGCCAGGCTGAAATCGGCACTGCGGCAGCGATGGCAGCAGCAGGAATTGCTTATCTTGAAGGCGGAAATGCGGAATGCATTTCAAACGCTGCCGCCATTGCGCTTAAAAATATGCTGGGCTTGGTTTGCGATCCTGTTGCCGGGCTTGTTGAAGTGCCATGCATTAAGAGAAACGCACTCGGCGCATCCAATGCCGTTACTGCCGCTCAAATGGCACTTGCCGGAATCAAAAGCGTTATTCCGGCAGATGAGGTTATAGATGCAATGTTCCAAATAGGCTGTTCCCTGCCGGCATGCCTCAGAGAGACCTCACAGGCCGGGCTTGCCATAACGCCAACGGCATTAAAAATTGAAAAAAAACTCCGTTCAAAAGGAACATTACTCTGAATGTTATAAAATGCGATAAGAAAACCGCCTTGCATATGCAGGGCGGTTTTTGCTTTAAGATTATATTTTTAAAAATGATTTGATTTAAAAATCAGTCTCTGCCAAACAAATCACGAGTGTAAACCTTGCTTTGAACATCATCAAGGCACGAATCATAGCGGTTTGCAATTATCGCATCACTTTCGCATTTAAATTTATCAAGGTCGTTTACAACTTCGCTGCCAAAGAATGTGGCGCCGTTTTCAAGAGTTGGCTCAAAAATAATTACTTTTGCGCCTTTTGCCTTAATACGCTTCATAACTCCCTGAATTGAAGACTGCCTGAAATTATCGGAATTAGACTTCATTGTAAGGCGAAAAACGCCGATGGTTACATTCTTTTCCATTGACGAATCATATGTATTATCATCATCATAGCTGTAATATCCCGCCATTTGCAAAACTCTGTCTGCAATGAAATCTTTTCTTGTTTTGTTGCTTTCAACAATGGCAGACATCATATTTTGAGGCACATCCTCATAGTTTGCAAGCAATTGCTTTGTGTCCTTCGGCAGGCAATAGCCGCCGTAGCCGAATGATGGGTTATTATAGTGAGTGCCGATTCGCGGATCAAGGCAAACGCCGTCAATAATTTGCTTTGTATTTAAGCCCTTCATTTCCGCATATGTGTCAAGCTCGTTGAAATAAGAAACCCTGAGTGCAAGATATGTGTTTGCAAAAAGTTTAACAGCCTCGGCCTCCGTGAAGCCCATAATCAGAGTGTCTATATCTTCCTTAATTGCACCTTCTTTAAGCAACTCGGCAAAGGAATTTGCCGCCTTAACAAGCCGCTCATCTTCCATATCTGTGCCGACAATTATTCTTGACGGATAAAGATTATCATAAAGTGCCTTTGATTCACGAAGAAATTCAGGGCTGAAGATTATGTTGCTGCAATTATATTTCTTGCGCACATAAGCTGTGTAACCAACCGGAATTGTGGATTTAATAACCATAATTGCATTTGGATTACTTTGCAAAACAAGTTCTATTACCGCTTCAACGGCAGAAGTATCAAAGAAATTCTTTTTACTGTCATAATTCGTCGGAGCTGCAATAACAACATAATCCGCATCCTTATAAGCCGAAGCGCCGTCTAATGTGGCGGTTAAATCAAGATCCTTTTCCGCAAGATATTTTTCGATATATTCATCCTGAATGGGAGATTTGCGGGAGTTTATAAGCTCAACCTTTTCAGGAATTATGTCAACGGCCGTAACCGTGTGATGCTGTGATAACAATGTGGCTATGGATAAGCCTACATATCCCGTTCCTGCAACTGCTATTTTCATACTTTTTTCCTTTCGTTGCGGCACAACGGCCGCAGTGTCTTTACTAAACATTTTATACTACTTCGCCGTTTTTAGCAAGCCCCATTATATAATTATTGCAGGGCATAATCTTTTTTGAAAGAGGCATTATATGGCGTGGTTCGTTATTTTTGCTAAAATGATAATCTTGTTGCGGACACAGATATATTTATGACAATGTCGGAAATTTGTTTAAGGAAATCAATAATTCCGATATCGAAACAACTTATGTGTATTCCGATGTTGGTATGTTGTGTAAAAAATCCATTGATATTTACAATTACTACTATAAAAATAACGGGCAATGTGATAAAATAGATATTAATTGGAAAACCATTGTTGATTATGATTATAAGGTTTCAGACTCGGATGTTTTGGGATTACCTTGGATAGGGACTCTTTTTGCTAATTTTGCAGGATATATATACGGTGTTGACAATATAAGAGATTCCTGCGTCAGCATCTATAAAGTTTTTAATAGCCAGTACAGTGGCAAAAGCTGTATTAGATTTTGAGATAGACTTTGAAAACGGTCATTTTGGGGGATAGAAATATGAAAATATATTATTTCAGATACAAAAATTTTAGCGAAAAGCTTGCCAGTGGTTTTATGTCATTTCTTTCCAATTTGGCGATTCCTATTGTTTCGTTCTATGCAATTATATTTATTTTGGGTCTGCTTGGTCTGTTAAAACGTATGCCACTTGAATTCTCTTTTGTGCTTTTTTCTTTGTCGATTGTTATAGGAGTAATTTGCGCAATAAGGTATTGTGTATGCTTTAAGGGCGTTACTCTCTACGACTCATATATGGAAATAACAACACAAAATTTAGGATTTGGAAAGGAAAGGCCGAAAATAAAAATAAATTATTCGGATATTGCAAGTGTGTTTAACAACACTTACAATTTAAGATATAACCGCAAAAAGGCTCGAAAAACTTTTATTGCAGGTGATCTTTCCGATTATGTTGAGTTGACTTTAAAAGGTGGTAAACAATTCTGTTTTTCGGTATATGATCAAACCGAGTTTTTAGATGAATTGTTGAAAAGAAGAGAAATGATTGATAAACAATAATCTCATCCTTTTTTGATTTTTTGGGAGATGTTTTCTCAATTTTTCCAAGTTTTCCCAAATTGTTTCTTAATCTGGTATTGGGTGCCCCAGAGCATATTTGGAACTCTTTGTGTAACGGATTTGACAAAATAAAAATCGGAGAGTTTGTTGTTAATGCATCGATTTGGTTTACTAACAGCTTTTTGGAAATTGCGGCAAAATCAACATTTTGGGACGCATTTGCTTCGTGGGGGATTGGGATTCTTCCTGCAGAGTTGTCTGTTATATTTTTAGGTTTAGCAAATGACAACAGTTTGTCGCCCGGTCAAAAAATGACGGTGTTGTTTGTTGATGGAATTGCAGCAATTGTTTCTAATGCAATTTCTTTTGTTGTTGCTGCGGTGGAGCCAAGTAAAACTTTTGCAACAACAGTAAATGTTATAAGTTTCTTTTTGCCGGGATTGACCGATATAATAAGAAGATATATTATCAGAAAGAAGGCTTGAAAATATGAAAAAGCTTATGATGGCAAAGAAAGGCCCTTTGGTTAGATTAGTATGTCTTGTAATGCAAATATTTGTTATTTGTCCTTTGTTGTTTTTAGTTTTGATCATTCCCACCTTTGCGATTGCCGATGCCGCAAATTTAGAAGACAAATTCTTAGTTTTTAAAATTGTATTTTTGTTGTGCAATATATTATATATTATAAGAAACAATATTGTTAAAATTTACGATAACAAAATAATTATGCGTCTTTTTTGTGGGAAAAAAAATCGTTGAACTGGAAGATATAAGCGATTTGCGGATCATCACATATAAAGAACTGCGAACAATGATATTTAATGCAAGCAGTACCGATCCGTTAATAACTAATGCGTTTTCATTTGTTATACCGATGGGTAACTTTGTTACATTCAAAAATAAGTTCGGAAGAGATGTTATTATAGGTGTTTGGAGTTATAAAAAACTATACCAAATACTGAACGAACATATAAATGTTCCTGTTAGAGAAGATATCGAGAATGAAAATTTGAATGCTTTGGATGCGCCCAACAATAATAAGATGCAGGATATAAAACCCCAATCCGAAAAACTGCATGCTTCAAATAATGGCAGAGGCGTGTATAACATGCTTGTTAAAATGCCTTTGGGTGAACACATAAAAATGTTCTTTAAGTATTTTTATGTAACAATATTGGCACCGCTGTTCTATGTTCTGTTTTTCGGTTGGCTGTGCAAGCATGCGGAAATGGAAATCGGAATACCGAGGTTTGTTTGGGCGGTTCTTTTCTTTGTGGGTTCTGCCGTTGCTTATTATCGGATTATCAGTGTCAGAGTAGATACGGGAAAGGCCGTAATCAGGCTGAATTTGTTTGATAACGGTGATAAAGATGTTATTAGATATAATGGCTTGTCTAATTTGGGCTATATAAATGATATCGCAGAAATAGAGCAATTAAAAACAGATAAATCAAAATTTGCGATTGTTACTCCGTATTGTGAAAAACATATTGATAAAATAGTCAGATTTGATTTGAAAAACAACATTTCCGTTGCAATATCCGTGAGCGACCCTGAAACTCTTTATGAGGTACTAAATGAGGCATCGGATTAGATCTTAAGATATTGCGTTGGCAACTATATCACTTATTGCCAATATTGTTTCAATCTTTTTGCCTCTTGGTATGGATGAGTTAGTTTCAGGATTGGGTGAAATCGTCCCTAAGATGATATTGCTTATCAAACATGGTTTAATAATGCCAATGTGAAATTGAGGTGCACTTCATGAATGAAAAAATATATAAATTTTCTTATGGTAATAAAGTAAAAGAATTTATATCAAAATCAGTGTTTGCTCTGTATAATTTAATGTGGGGTTGCATTTTGCTGCTCGTTTTATGGATGCTTTTATCTAAAATCAATTATGATTTAAAGGCGTTTATAAACGACGATGTTTTAACTGTAGCTAAAATGATTGAAGTATATGCTTCTGCCGTTTCTTTATTTGTGTTTGTTATTCAGGCGTTTCTGCCACAAAGTGTAAAAGTTGACAAACAAATAATACGGATCAAACGTCATTGTTTATTTATTGATGTGTTTTTTATTTTCAGGGGCTTTAATGATACAATATTGATAAATCAAATTAAGCAGATATACAGACCTATTGATAGAGATAAGTTTCATCAACCAATACCTGTAAACGCAATAGATTGGAACAATATGGTTATAATTGAGCTTGATAACTCAACAGAAACAAGATATTATGTTCCTGTTGAGAATTCCGAAGAGTTTATTAAAGACATAAATGCAAGAGTAAAGGCAAATAAAGTCCAATAAAAATTATTCAAAAAGGCTGCGTCTTTGAAACCTTTTTGGGGATGGTGTTACCTTCTTTAGCAGATATTTCTATAGATGTTATATTCTTAAGATTCAAAGGCCTTGTTTTTAAATACTGAGGAAAATGTTATGAAATATAAATATAAGTTTTCATATGGAAGTATATCTAATTATCTTCTTAGCCAATACATTATAATGAGTATAAATTTTTTTATGTCTCTTTGGTTTATAGTTCTTAATTATCGTTTATATAATTTGTTTACAGGTATGTTTAATGAAATGCCAACACTGTTGCTTGTTACAAAAAAATGTTTTTTTGTTTTAGGTTTACTTTTTTTTATTTGTTTGGTAGTTACTTTTGTTATACCTAAAAGAGTAATTTTAACTGACGATTTTATTTATGTTAAAAGACATTTTTGGAATCTTGCACTTTTTTTAGAGGGGTTAATGATAAAATTTCTTTAAACAATGTTATTGAATGCAAAAAATATGATGGTAAGAGACCGCGCTGGAATCGTCAGGGGCCGTATGCTGTCTTTTTCTTCGACTGGGACGATTTAGTTGAAATTACAGTCAGTGATGATAAGGACGATAAAACATATTTAGTTCCTATACAAAATTCAGAAGATTTTATAAAAAGGGTTAATGAAAGAATAACGAGCAATTGTCTGTAGCCAAAGTAAATCCGCTGCGTTATCGCAGATATTATTATGATGCCGAAACGGGAATGTACACCTTTTTTTGGGTTTTGACAAGCTTGTTACTTGGTGGATTTGTGGATGAATTAGGAACTAGAGATAAAGCAGAATATATCATATAATTGGTATTATTTATTGTTTGTGGATTGGAGTAAGATATGAACGAAAATAACAAACAGCCTTTCAAAATGTCGGTATCATCAATGAATTGCATAGCTGTTATTACCGTGGTTGGCAAGCTGATATTCCAAAGAGTTGGAACTTATGCAAATTACTATGGCGGAAGGTATAGTATGATGGAATTATCTGCTATTGCACTTCCTTTACTGATACTGATTGTACCAATTTTTAACAGAAAATATCGTGAGATGTGTTGGAACAAAAAAACACTTATGTTAACTATCGGTATTTTATTAGCAAGTGTATTATTAATCACAATAATGTATGCAAATAAGAACTATTATTACACACTTTGGTTTAAAGAAGGCGGATGGACACGCGAAAACTGTCCTCCGATTCGGTGGGATTTTTGGAATATTATCGGTAAAACAGCATAGTGCAATAAAATTGTCCCTACAAAAAAGGCTGCGTTTTTGACGCGGCCTTTTTTGTTGAATACCAACCAAAAATTTTAATTTCACGGAATTCGGTGAAATTAAAATAAAATTTGCCCCTCGCAACGGAAATAAGCAAAGATAAAAACAGCTTGCCTTGCTTTATGAAAAAACATTCAATAAGCAAGGCAAGCTGAATTATTTGAATTTTTAAGACATGAAATAACATATTTATAGGCAATTTCAAGCATATAGCGAAAATGCCAAAGAAGCCTAATATATGCTAAGCAAAAGTATTAAATCCTATGACGGCAAAGATAAAGAAAAGGCAAAAGCCCAAGTGCCGAGAATCAATTGATTTCCTTATGGCTTTGTTATCATTACTTCACCTAACAAAATATAATATCTTTTCAACATCTCGCTTTGCGGATAAAGCTGCCTTATATTCCTCTCCTTTAGGATACCCTGCTGCCACAAGTGAAATTACTTTTTGAGAATGCGGAATTCCCAGCAAACGTTCTAATTTATTATCCATATCAGGTTCAGAGCCCCATATTATAGGACAAGATAAAATATCAAAAGCATTTAACGAATATAATAAATTCATTATGAAAATTCCGCCATCAACATATACCGTGTTTCTTTCATATTCATTTTGATATAAACTCAAGTCTCAGGCAACTGCAAATATTACGGCAGGCTTTTCAAAGCCATTAAATCCACCATGCATCTTCATTATTTGGATAATTTTACTATCGTTCATACATGCATAGATTCTTGTTGCTTGTCTGTTACATGCACTTGACATCCAATTTGTTTCACATGCCTCTATGACATATTTTAATTCATTACCGTGCATTGTTGGTGATGAAAGCCAAATCTTTTCCTCAAACTTTTCAAAATCATTATCAAAATCAAACATTTATTGTACCAGCGCCTGCAACAGAAACAAGCCGTTTATTCAAACCGAAAAACGAGAACAACTCACAGTCTTAACGAGTTTGTGTGCTAAGTCAATCCGTTATCTTGTTTTTTGTTCAAAATCACACATTGTTTTATTGTGTCATTGTACTGTGTGCACTGTTTAATAAATATTACCGGTTTTGTAGGAAACCCCAAATTACTGCCACTTCACTTTTACAAAAAACATTTACACAGCATCTCCGGCTTTTTTAACGCATTCTCTTTTTTATATTTCAAGCTTTATTTAACGAGTTAGAAACAAAGCTTCTGCAATATCCAAGATCTGCTTGCACCGCTTGCTTTTGCCTAATCCTCAATTCATCAAAACTATCTTATTTTCTTTGAGAGAGTGCCCTGTGGGCAAACATTTTCAGGGTGCTCGCCTGAGGGATGAAATGTTGGCACAACCTGCTCCACCATTTCAACTATATTCTCACTGTTATCAAAAGCGGCTGCGGCAAGCTTTTCAAGATTTTTCATGAATTCCGCCACATTAAACGGAATCGGTTTGCCGATATGAATAAGCTCACTTTCCGTTTTTTTCATGCCCTCTTCTTTCATAAGGCATTCCTCATAAAGTTTTTCACCGGGGCGCAAACCCGAATATTCAATCTTAATATCCACATCCGGCGTATAACCCGAAAGCCTTATAAGATTGCGCGCCAAAGAATCAATTTTAACGGGTTCTCCCATATCAAGCACAAATATTTCGCCGCCCAAAGCATATGTGCCCGCCTCAAGCACAAGGCTTACAGCCTCCGGAATAGTCATAAAATATCTTACGATATCCGGGTGTGTAACGGTTACCGGGCCACCTGCCTCGATTTGCTTTTTAAATAAAGGTATAACCGAGCCGTTACTGCCGAGCACATTTCCGAAACGAACGGCAACAAACTGCGTGCTGCTTCTGTTTTCGTTATTTACGCTTTCGGCCATAAGCTCACCGGCATTTTCAGAATTAAGCTTCACAAGCTCCTCTTCCGGATCATCACAAATTGCCAAATGAGAGCAAACAGACGGAAGCAAATCCGTTCTGCCCGTTTTACTGATGGCATCCATGCTTTGAATAACCATTTCGCAAAGCCTTTTGCTGGCACCCATAATATTTGTTGGGTTAACAGCCTTGTCCGTGCTGATAAGCACAAAGCGCTCTGTGCCGTTTTGCATTGCGGCATAAGCGGTTTTATATGTGCCTATAACATTATTTTTAATTGCCTCATTAGGGCTTGTTTCCATAAGCGGCACATGCTTGTGTGCAGCTGCGTGATAAACAATTTGCGGCTTATATGTTTCAAACACGGAATTTATGCGCTTACTGTCTCTTACCGAGCCGATAAGCACCTTCAAATTTAAATCTGCGTACTTTCTTTTAAGCTCTTGCTCAATATCATAAGCATTGTTTTCATAGATATCAAAAATTATGAGCTGCTTTGGCCTGTGAGCCGCAATCTGCCTGCAAAGCTCGCTGCCGATTGATCCGCCGCCGCCAGTTACCAAGATGGTTTTGCCGGAAAGATAATCAAAAATCTCATCCATATTAACCTTAATGGGATCTCTGCCGAGCAAATCCTCTATTTCAACCGGCTTCATTTTGCTGAGCAGCCTTTCGCCGTTTGCAATTTGATAAACGCCCGGCAGGCTCACAAGCTCACAATTTGTTTCCTTGCAGATATTAAGAATATCTCGCTTATTTTCTGCAGAGGCAGACGGAATGGAGAAAATAATTTTATTTATCTCATATTTTTTTGCCGCTTCAAGAATGCAGGTTCTGTCGCCCACAATCTGCACTCCCTCCGTATAACGGCCTTTTTTGTTTGGATTATCATCAATAATGCAGCAAACACGCATTGATGTTTTATCGGATGTTTTTAATTCTTTTATCAGCATTTGCCCGGATCTGCCCGCACCGATAATCATAACATTTTCGCTTGCAAGCGATTTTTGGCGATTTTTTTGGCGTTCCAAATTGACAAAGCGATATAAAAATCTGACTCCTACAACAAGAATAAGCTGCATCACACAGCCGCCTATATAATAAGAGAACGGCATTCGCATAAACAGCAGTGTAATTCCGACGCACTGAAAAACAGTGGTTATAAGATTTGCAACCATAATTCTGTTTAACTCGCTGAAGCTTGCAAAGCGCCACACGCTGTTATACATTTTGAAAAAGAAAAACACAATTATTGAAAACACCGTGTAAATAGGCGCAAATTTCAAATAAGCACCGTAATACGCAACCGGAATGGAACTGAATTTGAAATCAAACCTTACAAGCAATCCCATTAGATAAGACAGATTAACCGCAATAACATCATATATTGCAAGATAAAATGCAATCATCTTCCAATGCTCTATATTTAATTCTCTGAGTATTTTTCTGTATGTTTTCATACATTGACCTCTCCGAAAACAATCCAAGTAATAATCAGCTTTGTAAACAGCCGTAACAGTAATCACTGCTTGCTCTGAAATTTTCTGTTGTTGCGACAAAACCGAATGTTTGCCTGCTGTTTGCAAGCTGCAAAGAGTGCGTATCTTATTGCACAATACCGTATGCAAGCAAAACAGCATCGTGTGTTATGTTATAACGCAATCTTGCGCACAGCAAAAGCAAAATTCAGGCACGCTGTGCCTATTTCTTTTTATAATAGGAGTAATTATATCCGTATCTTTTTGAATGCCTGCTCGGCAGCGATTTTCCGTTGTATATAAATCCTATAATTTTTGAATCTGCGAATTGAAGCTGTTTCAAAGTGTCCGAAACATTTTTGAATTCGGCAGAACCGTTTTTAACAACGATCAAATAGCCATCCAAATAATTTGAAAGAATCATTGCATCCGGCACGGGAAGGACGGGCGGAAGATCAACAATGATATAATCATAATAATTTCTGAGCACCGCAAGCAGCTCTCGCATTTCTTTTGATTCCAAAAGCGTTGTGGGATCGGGAGGAATGTTTCTCGCAGGCACAACCGCAAAGCCATATTTGCTGACATTGAAAATACATTCATTTATGCTTTTTTCGCCAACGAGATAATCGCTTAACCCCGGGCTTTTTTTAATTCCCAGTTTGTGAGCAACGGTAGGCAGGCGCATATCGCAATCAACCAAAGCAACCTTTTTGCCTATTTGGGCAAATGAAATTGCCAAATTAACGGAGACGGAGCTTTTACCGTCGCCCCTGTTGGGGCTTGTTATGCCGATGCACTTGGAATCGCCGCCGGCAATTGAAAATGCAACATTTGTTCTTAAAGATTTATACGCCTCTTGCACGCTGAACGGAGAATTGGGGGAAAGAAGAAACCAGTCCGAACACAACCGCAAAAATCACAATGAGCCACCATTTTGAAATAACGGCTTTGAAAAGAGGAAGAAGATCTATTTCATCATTTCCTTCTCTTCTTGGCTTTTTTCTTTGAAATTATCCTTCATGCATTCTCCATTCATCGCAGGTTTAGTAATAAAAAAAATCGTAAAAGAACGCAAAAAAAATCATGCCCAAACCGACAAAACGCCGATTATACACACGATATTTTGTATTATTTATACATATTTAATGCACCTGCAGTATTAAAGTTATTTTACGAAAAAAAGGGGGTTATGTCAACATAATTAAGGCAATATTTAAAACAACTTATTAACTTTGTATTAAATGTATTTATATTGCGCAATTGCACTGAATGTTATTTGTGTATATTTACTTTTTCGTAAAATGTAATGTAGTATTGTTTAAAGAGTCAATGAAAAGTTTTCATTGAATACCGGATTGTATTTCCTTTTTTACTTTTTTCACAAAACAATATCACCGGCCTTTCAAAATAAATCCTGTTGCATTTCCGAAAGTCACGGGATATAATTGAAGCTGATGGGGTGATTATATGGGGAAAAGGCCTACGGTTGAGGATATTGCAAAGCACTGCGGAGTTTCAAGCGCAACTGTTTCCAGAGTTGTTAATCACAGAGAACTTGTTAAGCCGCAAACCGTTAAGCTTGTTGAAGATGCAATGGAGGCTTTGGGCGTTACACCGAAATATCGTGAAAGCTACATTGAATCATACAGAAAAGACATAATCGTTTTGGCGGTTGAACACACAAATCAAAGCTATTATTATGAGATAGTTCAGGGAGCGCTGGACAGTGCCGAGCTTCACGATTGCGATTGTGTGGCAACACAATTTTCGGCAAGCAAAGGCAATTTGCAGGATTTCATAAGATTTTTAAAAAATGTGCACGCTGCAGGTGTAATAACTCTTTCTGCATTTCCGGCAGAAAGCCTTGATGCAATTTCAGCGGCGGTGCCTGTGGTTCAATGCTGCGAATACAATCCGCAGGCAAAGCACCCTTATGTTATAACCAACAACTATGAATCGGCAAAAATAGCAACGGAATATCTTATTACCTCCGGCAGAAAAAGAATTGCCTTTTTAAACGGGCCGCTGAAATACCAAATGGCAGTGGAAAGAAGGCGTGGATATACCGCAGCACTTGAAGCCGCCGGAATGAAAATAAATCCTGATTACTACATTCAGGTGAACGGAACGCTTTTTGATGATGCAAGCGCTGCAGTGGCAAAGAAATTTGATTCAGGATTGATGCCCGATGCGATTTTTGCATCTTCTGATTTTTTTGCGGCCCCCCTGCCATAAAAGAAGCCGCAAAGCGCGGCTATAATGTGCCGAATGATATTGCCGTTGTGGGCTTCAACAACAGCTCTGTTTCACAGATCACATCGCCCACAATAACCACCGTAAGCCAGCCGTCATACAAGCTTGGGTATTATGCCTGCGATATGCTGCACAACATGATTTCAAACCCCGATTTGAAAATAAAAAACCATATTTTGCCAACCGAATTTGTAATAAGAGAATCAACAAGGCTGAAACTCAGCAAAAACGGCCCGGTATAAGGGATTGCGGCATTTGCAGTGCCCTTTAAGGCAGTCCTTAAAACAGTACCGTTCCGGCTCAAGTTCGGCAATTCCGCATTTTAAATTCAAGAGATTTTTTGCTTTAAAGGCAAGCTTGGCAATCATCTTTTTGCGCTGTTAAAAAGGTATAAAAAACAATAAAATTTAACAGAATCAAACAAATAAAAAAGCCGAAACGAATTGGGAATAAAACCCTTTCCGTTTCGGCTTTTGCCGTTTAATTAAAGCGATTTTGTTTTGATCTCTTTTTCAATCATTTCGGCAAATTCTTCAACGCTCATTGCGCCCTGTTCGCCGTCTTTTCTGGAGCGAACAGAAACTGTGCCGTTTTCAATATCCTTGTCGCCCGCAACAAGCATATAAGGAATTTTTTCCATCTGTGCAGAGCGAATCTTAAAGCCGATTTTCTCGCTTCTGTCATCTATCTCACAGCGAATTCCTCTTTCTTCAAGCTTATTTTCAACAGCTTTAAGATAATCACAATGCCTGTCTGCAATCGGAAGCAGCTTAACCTGCACGGGGGCAAGCCAAGTTGGGAAAGCGCCTGCAAAATGCTCTGTAAGAATACCGATAAATCTTTCGATGCTGCCGAAAACAACACGGTGAATCATAATCGGGCGGTGCTTTGCACCGTCTGCACCCACATATTCAAGTTCAAATCTTTCGGGAAGCTGGAAATCAAGCTGAATTGTGCCGCACTGCCATGTTCTGCCAAGGCAATCTTTAAGATGGAAATCAAGCTTAGGTCCATAGAAAGCACCGTCGCCCTCGTTAACCTCAAAATCATAGCCAAGCTCCGTAATGGCATCACGAAGTGCATCCGTTGCAATATCCCAATCCTCTTGTGCACCCATGGAATTCTCCGGGCGGGTGGAAAGTTCGATATGATATTCAAAGCCGAAGGTATTGTAAACACCGTCTATCAAACGAACAACATTTTTGATTTCATCTTTGATTTGCTCACGAGTCATAAAGATATGGGCATCATCCTGTGTGAAGCAGCGAACACGCATAAGGCCGTGAAGTGCGCCGGAAAGCTCATGCCTGTGAACAAGGCCAAGTTCGCCCATACGAAGCGGCAAATCCTTATATGAATGCATCTGCGTTTTATAAACAAGCATACCGCCGGGGCAGTTCATGGGCTTAATTGCATAATCTTCATCGTCGATAACGGTAGTGTACATATTTTCCTTATAATGATCCCAGTGGCCGCTGCGCTCCCAAAGCGCTCTGTTAAGAATCATCGGTGTTTGTATTTCATAATAGCCCGCTTTGCGGTGAATTTCACGCCAATAATCCACAAGGGTATTCTTCAAAACCATGCCCTTGGGAAGGAAGAACGGAAATCCCGGACCTTCCTCCATAATCGTAAACAAGCCAAGTTCCTTGCCGAGCTTTCTGTGATCACGCTTTTTTGCCTCTTCAAGCATGGCAAGATGTTCCTCAAGCATTGATGCTTTTGGGAATGCCGTGCCGTAAACTCTGCAAAGCATCTTGTTTTTGGCATCGCCTCTCCAGTAAGCGCCTGTGCAGTTTGTAAGCTTAAATGCCTTAACCGGCTTAACATCCATAAGATGAGGGCCTGCACAAAGCTCCGTAAATTCTCCCTGCTTATAGAAGCTGATTTTTTCGCCCTTTCCGGCATGTTCTTTGATAAGCTCAACCTTATAAGGCTCGTCTTTTTCCTGCATCATTTTAATTGCGTCTTCGGGTGCAAGCTCGAATTTTTCAAGTGCCAGCCCCTCTTTAACGATTTTCTTCATCTCTGATTCGATTTTTTCAAGATCATCCGGTGCAAAAGGAGTTTCCGTGTCAAAATCATAATAAAAGCCGTCCTCAATAGCAGGGCCGATAGTAAGCTTTACATTCGGATAAAGTCTTTTAACTGCCTGTGCCATAATATGGGAAGCGGTGTGGTTAAACGCTCTTTTTCCCTCTTCGTTATCAAAGGTAAGAATTTCAAGAGCCGCATCATCTGAAATAACCGTGCGAAGATCTTTAACTTCACCGTTTATTCTGCAAACACAAGCATTTCTGTAAAGCCCCATTGATATGTCTTTTGCAATATCCGCAGCGGACATCGGCGAAGCATATTCTTTAACGGAGCCGTCTTTCAAAGTAATTTTCATAATTTTCCCTCCAAGCCAAACGGCATAATTTGTAAATTTAAAATGCGGATAAAAAAAATCACCCTGTGATAAACACAGGGTGAATTATAAATCCACGGTTCCACCTGAATTGCGCAAAAGCGCCTCTCAATGCCTTTAACGCAGGCTTACGGCCGGTATTGGCGGCGCTCAGGGGCGGTAGCTTACGCTGCTTTATGCTCCCCTTTCAGCGGCGGCAAACATTGCCGGCGGGGTGCTCTCTGCCGATAAAGCGGATGCGCAGTTTTGATCCCATCAAAGCTTTAACGCAGTTTAATTACTGCTTATGCGATAATTATAACATTATTTTTTGCGATGTCAACACCAAAGCAAAGCAAATTTTAAAACTTTTGCGCTATCCGCCGCACAACTCATCTTGACAGATACAAGATATGGGTGTATTATAAACAGGAAAGTCTATATAGCGTTGTATTATGCCTATACAAAACTAATATAATTTCGGTTTGTATTTAAACTGTACCTTTTCTGATGATAATTGATCAAAAAAATTTTATGAACAGAAGGAGGTGCTATTGATTATGAGTACACCGGTTGCCATTATAATTGCTGTAGTGTGTGCGGTTGTTTTCTGCATAGTAGGCTTTGTTCTCGGCTCAGTGCTGAAGCAAAAAGCAAACGAAAAAGAAATCGGCTCGGCAACACAAGAAGCTACCAAAATTATAAACGATGCGCTTCAGCAGGCAGAGCATACAAAAAAAAGCAGCCTTATTGAAGCTAAAGATGAAATTCACAAGCTGCGTTCCGATGCGGATAAGGAAATCCGAGAAAGACGAAGCGAAGTTCAAAAGCAGGAAAACCGCCTCAACCAAAGGGAAGAATATCTTGATAAAAGAGCCGATTCCATTGAGGCCAAAAACGAATCTTTAAGCCAAAAGCTTAAAGATGCAGACGATAAATTACTCGAGATTGATAGCATCAAGAAAAGCCAGTTTGATATGCTGGAAAAAATATCGGGCTTAACCCAAGAGGAAGCAAAGCACCAATTGCTTGCCTCACTTGAGGAAGAACTTGATACCGAAAAAAGCAGAAAAATTCTTGAATACGAGCAAATGGTAAAAGATCAAAGCGATGTGCTCGCAAAAGAAATTATAGCAACTGCCATCCAGCGCTGTGCAGCAGACCACACAGCAGAAACAACAGTTTCGGTTGTTTCACTGCCCAATGACGATATGAAGGGCAGAATCATCGGCCGCGAGGGCCGCAATATTCGCTCAATAGAAACAATCACAGGCGTTGAGCTTATTATTGACGACACTCCAGAAGCAATCACCGTAAGTTCATTTGACCCGGTAAGAAGGGAAATTGCAAGGCTCACCCTTGAGCGCCTTATTCAGGACGGCCGTATCCATCCCACAAAAATTGAAGAAATGTTTGAAAAATCAACCCGTGAGGTTAATGCAATCATCAAGCAAGAGGGCGAAAAAGCAGTGCTTTCGGCAAACTGCGGCCCGGTTCATCCGGAGCTTGTTAAGCTTCTCGGAAAGCTTAGATACCGCACATCTTACGGCCAAAATGTGCTGAAGCACAGCCTTGAGGTTTCTTACATTGCGGGCCTTATGGCCGCAGAACTCGGCGCAAACGAAAAGCTTGCACGCAGAGCAGGTCTTTTGCATGATATCGGCAAGGCTCTTGACCATGAGATGGAAGGCTCGCACATTGCGCTTGGTGTTGAATATGCACGCAAGTACAAGGAAAGCGAAGCGGTTATTCACGCAATTGAAGCTCACCACGGCGATGTTGAGTGCAAATCAATTGTTGCCTGCCTCGTTCAGGCTGCAGATGCTGTTTCGGCAGCAAGGCCGGGCGCAAGGCGTGAAAACATTGAAAACTATATCAAGCGCCTTCAGCAGCTTGAAGAAATATCAACAAGCTTTCCCGGCGTTGAAAGAGCGTATGCAATTCAGGCAGGCAGAGAAATTCGTGTTATGGTTTCTCCCGAAGCGGTCAACGACGAAAGAATGCCTTACATTGCTCACGAAATAGCCAAAAAAATTGAAAGCGAAATGGAATATCCTGGCCAAATCAAGGTCAATATTATTCGTGAATCAAGAGTTTCGGCTGTTGCAAAATAATCAGATTTAATCTATAATAACGGCAGTGAATAAATCACCGCCGTTATTTTTTTTGCACTGCGGCATTGCAGGAAATTCAATCAAGAAAGGGTTTTAATTATGATAAAACACATAGTATGCTTTAAGTTAAAAGACAACAGCCCGGAAAAGAAACGGGAAGCGGCAGAAAAACTGCTTTCGATGAAGGGCAAGGTTCCGATGATAAAATCAATTGAGGTTGGCACGGATTTCTTATGCTCCGAGCGCTCATATGATGTTATTTTGCAGGTTACTCTTGAAAACAGGGAAATGCTTGAAGCCTATCAAAATGACGAATATCACTGCAGCTGCGTTAAGCCGTATATGCACGATGTGCGCGAAGCATCTGTTGCAGTTGATTACGACATTTAAAAATTAACAAACAACGCCGAAAAAGCGCATCAATCAGCCGAAATTGATGCGCTTTCACTTTTTTTGCCCTAATTTAGTTAAAACTGCCTAAAATATGCGCAATATATTTTAACAAACAAATTGATTGCAAGGCAAATTGCCATTGATTACACGGTATCTATATGCTATAATTATAAATAAATATATTATATTTTAAATATAAGCTATTAACCGTATCGGAGGATCAAAACTTTGGAAAAAGAAAAAGAAAGAGAAATAGAAATTGATCTCGGCAAAATTTTTCACATGATGAAAAAAAGAGTTATATATATAATTCTTGCCACCTTAATCACAGGAGTGCTTTCCGGCTGCATAACGGAGTTTTTAATTCAGCCTAAATATTCCGCATCCTGCACAATGTATGTTTACAGTAACACAGACAGAGTAAGCAGTTCTGCATCAATCGGCCAGAGCGAGCTTTCGGCATCTCAGCAGCTTGTAAACACATACATAGAAGTGCTTAAAAGCAACTATGTGCTTGAGGATGTTATCAGCACACTCAACCTTGATATGACCACAAAGCAGCTCAGAAGCATGCTTTCATTTTCACAGATTAACGAAACGGAAATATTTAAAGTTACCGTTACGAGCACAAATGCCGCTCAATCCGCAGATATTGCAAATGCAATTGCAAAAACAGCGCCGGATGCGATAGTTAAAAAGATTAAGGCGGGCGGCGTAAGCGTGCTCGACTACGCAAAGGTGCCTTCTGCCCCGTCTTCACCTAATCTTAAGAAAAACATCTTAATCGGTGCAATTGCAGGCTTTGCGGTTTCATTCATCGGCTTCTTTGTTTATGAGCTGTTTGACACCACAATCACAACCGAAAGGGATCTTGAGCGTGCATTCGACATTCCCGTTATCGGCAGCATACCAAGGCTTGTGCCATCTGCCTCAAAAGCAGGTGACGGCAGCACAAACGGCGCCTTGGATTCCAAGAAAGGAGGCAAAGAATAATGGCACTTTTTGAAAAGAAAAGAAAAAACACTCCGGCCTCAAAGGCTTTTTCAAGAGAAGACACTAAAAAAATACTTGCCCCCGATTCTCCGTTCGTTATCAAGGAAGCATATTCTTCTATCAGAACAAACTTGCTCTTTATGCAAAAAGGCGAAAAATGCCCTATTTTCGTTGTTACAAGCCCAACAGCCAACAACGGAAAAACAATTAACAGCATTAACCTTGCCGTTTCCTTTGCACAAATGGGAAAAAGAACTTTGCTGATAGACAGCGATATGAGAAACCCCACAATTCACAGAATGTTTTCCATTCCCGTTAAGAACGGGCTTTCTGAAATTCTTGCGGGACTTACTGACAATATCACCGTTTCAAAAACGGAAATTGAAAATCTTTCCGTGCTTACCGGCGGCAAAATTCCGCCGAATCCTGCCGAGCTTCTTGCATCATCAAGAATGGATAAGCTGCTGGAATTCGTTAAAGAGCATTACGACTGCGTGTTTATTGACACGCCTCCCGTTAACCTGGTTACGGATGCCACTGTTTTTGCCCAAAAAACAACGGGTTACATTATGATAGTTAAATCAAATGCAAACGATTCGGCAGATGTTAAAACAGCCGTTTCAAATCTTGATAATATCGGCGGCAACATTTTGGGCTTTATTCTCAATGATGTTACATCGGATAAGAACAGATATTATTCATATTACAGAAAATACGGCTACAAGTATAAATATTCTTATGGATACGGAGAAAAATAACTCCGTTTCGGAATTCAAATAAGGTTGCGTTCATAATGAAAAAAAGAAAAGCCATTCAGCTTACAATTGAATTCTTTGTTGATTTGTTTTCTTTGGTTATTGCCACGGGAATAAGTTATGCGATTTCGCTTTGGATAGATAAAATTCCCACATTAGACAGAGAGGAAACGCTCACCTATTTTGTGCTGATGTTTGTTGCATACTGCCTCATATTTTTTGGCTTTTCAAACTCGCTTGATCTTACAAAAAGAGACAGATTGATGGAAACTGTTTCCGTTATCAGAAACAGCCTTCTGATTTTCATGACCTTTGCCGTGCTTTTGATGCTTGCGAAAAACAAGCTTATAACAAGCCGATACCTGTTTGTGCTTTCACTTGCATTTTTCATAGGCTTTTCTCTGTTAAACAGATATATTTCAAAGCATGTTATGTTGTTTCATTCCGCAAATTCAAAATTTGTGAATCTTGCGGGAGTTATAACAATTTACGACCGCGCGGAAGAATACACCTCCAAGCTTGATGAGGACTGGCTTCGCAGAATAAAGGGAATCGTCCTTATTGACGCTCATAAAAAAAGCGGCAGCTATTATTGCAAGGTTGGCTCGGAAAATGCGGCAAAAGAGAAAAGAGTTTCGAACATAAACGGCATCCCCGTTGTTGCAAATCTAACGGGAGTTCTTGATTGGGTTCGCAGCGAATCGCTTGATGAAGTTTTCATAAATGTGCCTTATAAATACGAAAAATCCGTTGACCGCATAGCCGAGGAAATAGAGAGCATGGGTGTTACCGTGCACATAAACCTGCCCTCTCTTGAGCATTATATAGACAACAGCGAATTTGACAATGTTGAGCTTACGGTTGCAGGCGGATACCCAACGGCAACATTAACCGCAGCACCGCCGCTTTCGTTTTCTGCCGGAATTATGAAAAGATCTTTTGATATTTTCGGCGGCCTTGTAGGCAGCATTATTTCACTGCCTATAATTCTTATAACGGCTGTTCCGCTTTTGATTGAATCTCCGGGTCCGCTGATATTCAAACAGCAGCGAGTGGGCAAAAACGGGCGTATTTTTAACATTTACAAGCTTCGCTCAATGTATACGGACGCAGAAAAGCGCAAGGCGGAGCTTATGGCAAACAACAAAATGAGCGGCTTTATGTTTAAGATGGATAATGATCCGAGAATCACAAAGGTTGGCAAATTCATCAGAAAAACAAGCATAGACGAGTTGCCCCAGTTTTGGAATGTGCTCAAGGGCGATATGAGCCTTGTGGGCACAAGGCCACCCACGATAGATGAATTTGATAAATACGAAAGCCACCATAAACGCCGCCTTTCCATGCGCCCCGGAATAACCGGAATGTGGCAGGTGAGCGGCAGATCAGATATCCAAAACTTTGAAGATGTTGTTCGGCTTGACTGCGAATACATAGATAATTGGTCGCCGGCGCTTGATCTTAAAATATTATTTAAAACGGTTTGGGTTGTGCTGAAAGGAAGCGGGGCTGAATAAACACCCCGTTTTCTTTCATTTAGGTGAATATAATGAAAATTGCCATGATAGGACACAAAAGAATACCTTCCCGTGAGGGCGGAGTCGAGATAGTTGTTGAGCAGCTTTCAAAAAGGCTTGTTCGGCTCGGCTGCGATGTTACTGCATATAATCGCAGCGGCAGCCATGTTTCCGGAAGCGAATTTTCACACGAAGCGCAAAACGAATTGTGCGGAATAAAAATCAAAACGGTTAAAACTCCTCAAAGCAAGGCACTGAACGCTTTTGTTTACAGCTTTTTCGCAACGGTAAAAGCACTTTTCGGAAAATATGATGTTATTCACTATCACGCAGAGGGTCCTGCCGCAATGTGCTTTATTCCGAAGCTGTTTGGAATTCGCACCGTAGTAACGATTCACGGGCTGGATTGGCAACGCTCCAAGTGGGGCGGCTTTGCCACAAAATATCTTAAATTCGGCGAAAAGGTTGCCGCAAAGCATGCAGATGAAATCATAGTTTTATCCCATGCCGTTCAGGAATATTTTAAAAACACCTATGGCAGAGAAACCGTTTATATACCAAACGGAATTGAGCCTCCTGAGCCCGAGGGTTCTGCCGTTATTGAAGAAAAATACGGAATTGAAAAAAACAAATATATCCTTTACCTCGGCAGAATTGTGCCGGAAAAAGGAATTCACTATTTAATGGATGCTTACGCAGATATAAAGTGCGATATGCCGCTTGTTATTGCCGGCGGATCAAGCCACTCACAGGAATATTTTAATTCTTTAAAGGCAAGGGCCAATGGAAAAAATATTATTTTTACTGATTTTGTTGAGGGCAAAGTGCTGAAATCGCTTTATTCAAATGCATATATCTATGTGCTGCCAAGCGATTTGGAAGGTATGCCCATCAGCTTGCTTGAGGCAATGAGCTATTCAAATTGCTGCCTCACATCCGACATTCCGGAATGCACCGAAGTTTGCGGCAAAAATGCCGTTTATTTTAAAAAGAGCAATGTTCAAAGCCTTAAAGAAAAGCTTGAAGAACTGATAAACAATCCGCAAGAGGTGCAAAAATATAAAAACGGTGCCTGCGACTACATACTTTCAAAATATAATTGGAACAGTGTGGCACAAAAAACGCTTGAGCTTTACAAGGGTGAATAAATGAAAATTCTTATCATAAGAACATTTCCGGGATATATGAATGTTAAAAACAACACCTACAACATTCAGGAAATCGGGCTTGCAAAGGCACTTATCAGAAAAGGCCACATTTGCGACATAGTTTTTTGGACCGATAATGCCCCGGAAACAATAACATATAAATTTGACGGCGATAAAGAGCTTAAAATATTCTACCTAAACGGCAAAAATATTTTAAACAATGCCATATACAAAAATATTGATGAACTTATATCGCAATACGACATTATTCAGCCGGCTGAGCACAATCAAATCTACTCTGCCTTTTTGGCGAAAAAATACCCCCAAAAAACAATTATCTACCACGGTCCTTATTATTGCGACTTTAACAAGAGATATAATTTACTTTGCCGTTTTACGGATCTTTTTACGCTTCCGATTTACAAAAAGCACAACACACCTTTCATTGTGAAAAGCCGCCTTGCAAAGGAGTTTCTTAAATCGAAAGGAATCAATCCTGCACGCATTTCTGTTTGCGGAGTAGGAATAGACACCGATGCATTTTTGAAATCCGATTTTTCGGAAATTCCGCAAAAAATCGAAAAAATTTCAAGCATAAAATGCGATATCAAATTGCTTTATATAGGCAAAATCGAGCCTAGGCGCAACTGCCTTTTTTTAGCAGATGTATTAAAAAAGCTGCGCAAAAAAGGCATAAATGCCGTTTTAGTTGCAGTGGGCAACGGAAAAGAAGATTATTGCCAAGGCTTTGAAAACCATATAGAAGAGCTTGAACTTGAAGATTATGTTTACAGAATAAAAGCGGCAGAGCAAAAATACCTTTCCTATATTTACAGAAACACGGATGTTTTTCTGCTCCCCACCGCTTATGAGATTTTCGGCATGGTTTTGCTTGAGGCAATGTATTTCGGCAAGCCGGTTATAACAACGCAAAACGGCGGCTCAGATATGCTTATTGAAAACGGCAAAACAGGCATTGTTGAAAACGAATTAAATGCAAAAAAATGGGCAGATGATATCATCCTTGCCACAAAAAACAAGAAACTCGGCAAAAATGCCGCAGAATACATAAAAAATAATTCCACATGGGAACTTCTTGCCGATAAATTTATTGAGGCATACAAAAACATATAAAAGTGCTGCATGCCGGCGGCACGGCATAGGGTTTTCGGCAATCGCCGGAAAGGTGAAAAAATGAACGAAAGCAAAAGAATTATTTGGATAGACAATGTTAAAGTTATTGCAATGATACTTGTGGCACTGTGCCATTTTTCGCAAAGCATGGCAGAGGCATCCATAGTAGCCAAAAGTGCCGGATTAGTTTTTTTTAATGAATTTTGCTATCTTTTTCATATTCAGCTTTTCTTTATTTGCAGCGGATTTCTTTTTCAAAAATACACAAGCTATAATTCTCCGAAGGATTATGCAACGAACATTTTAAAAAAGCTGCTTGCCTTTGGTATTCCGTACCTTTTCTTTGTTTCCGTAAGCCATGTATTTAAAACAATATTCTCATCATATGTAAACAATCAATCCGGCAATCTTTTAAAAGAACTTTTTGTTTTGCCCATGCCGCCGTTTTGGTTTTTATATGTTTTATTTCTCATATTTTTAATCACACCAACCGTTAAAACAAAAAAACAAGGTTGCATTTTGCTTGGCATTGCGGCAGTGGCTTGCATTGCAATCGGTTTTCTGAATGAGCAATTTAAAATTGTTTATGCCGTTGAACACACGCTTACATATTGGATTTGGTTTGTTTTCGGAATTTTCATTGCAAAAGTAAATCTGCAAAAATTAAGTTCACCTTATTCATTGATTTTGTTTGCAATTTCGTTTATTGCAGAACTCTTTAATTTTAAATATTTAAACGGAAGCAATTTTGCCGTTAACTTGCTGATAAGCGTTTTCGCCTGCATTGGAATAATAGGCTTTATAAGCGCAATTTACAAAAAAAACAAGCAAACCCCTATTATGGGATTTTTTGCAAAATACACAATGCCGATTTTCCTTATGCACACCATTTTTGCAGCAGGAATAAGAAGTGTTCTTTTCAAATTGGGAATAACAAATTCAATCATTCACATTCTATTCGGTTTAATTATAACATTCATCGGCCCCGTAATCGCTGCGGTTATTATGGAAAAAACTCACCTTGATTTTCTTCTTTATCCGCTTAAATATATCAAAATTCCAAAAAAGAAGTAAGCAATATGAAAATTCTTATGGTAAATAAATTTCTCAGCCCCGTAGGCGGAGCGGAAACATATATGATAACGCTTGGAAAAGCACTTGAAAAACTTGGAAACGAAGTGCAGTTTTTCGGCATGGACAGCGAAGGCCGCCAAGTGGGAAACAATGTGGAAATTTACACCGATAATATTGACTTCAGACATGCATCGGCACTTAAAAAGCTTGAATATTCACTGAAATCAATTTATTCAAAAGAGGCAAAGCGCAAAATAGGCGCAGTGCTTGATGATTTTAAGCCCGATGTTGTTCATTTAAACAACATAAACTTTCAGCTTACCCCGTCAATTATATACGAGATAAAAAAACGAGGCATTCCTATAGTGCAAACCCTGCATGATGTGCAGCTTGCATGCCCGTGCCACCGTTTTTATATTGAGCACGAGCAAAAAATATGCATGCTTTGCGAAAGCGGCAATTATTTAAACTGCATAAAGCACAAATGCGTGCACAATTCATTTGCTAAAAGCATTCCCGCCGCAATAGAATCTTATTATTATCATTCAAAAGGCACATATCGCCTTATTGACAAATTCATTTGCCCGAGCCGCTTTATGGCAGACACGGCACTAAAGGCGGGAATAGACAAAAGCAAAACAATTGTGCTTCACAATTTTTCAGACAAAAAAGCCGCAAGCACTGCCGATTACTCCGGCAAACCTTATGTTCTTTACTTCGGCAGGCTCAGTGTTGAAAAAGGCATAGGCACTTTAGTTCAGGCTGCAAAAGAGCTAAATGACATTTTGTTTGTTTTTGCGGGCACAGGCCCGCTTGAGGATTTATGCAAAGGTGTGCCAAACATTAAATATGTTGGATTTAAAAGCGGCAAGGAGCTTTCTGATTTAATTCAAAACGCCCGATTTTCAATTTGCCCGAGCGAGTGCCACGAAAATTGCCCAATGACGGTTGCCGAATCAATTTCGCTTGGCACTCCCGTTATAGGCTCAGACTTAGGAGGCATACCGGAACTTATTGAAAACGGCAAAACCGGTTTAGTGTTTAAGGCAGGTAATAAAAATTCGCTTAAAGCGGCAATCAAACAGCTTTATTCAAACGATCAGCTTTTGAGCGGTATGGTTGAAAGCTGCCGCAGCGAGAGTTTTAACAATATAGAAAAATACACGGAAAGGCTTTTGGAAATTTATTCCGAATTGGCAGCAAAAAATGGTTAAGCTTGTTTCATTTATAATCAGCAAAATTAAGCACCGTGAATACAAGGTGGATGAAAATATAACTTCTGCCGACCTTTGCGGAATTTTATCAGAGCGCTTTGCAATGCTTATCAGAGGCGCTTTTAGAAAAATAGGATTTAAAAAAGCCGGCAAAATTATGTTTATCGGAAAAAGAGTATCCTTAAAATCAAAAGGGCATATCAAATGCGGCAGCGGAATAACAATAAACGACGATTGCAGCATAAACGCACTTTGCCGCGGCGGAGTTGAAATAGGCAACAACTTTTCTCTCGGCAGAGGCAGCATTATTGAATGCACCGGAGTTATTCGAGAACTTGGTGAATCGCTTAAAATAGGAAATGATGTTGGCATTTCACCGGGTGCGTTTATTTCCGTAAGGGGCAATGTTTCCATCGGAGATTCAACAATTTTCGGCCCGGGAGTTAAGATTTTTTCCGAAAATCATATTTTTGAAAGCACCGAAACACCAATATATCTTCAAGGCGCAAGCCGCAAGGGCATTTCAATAGGAGAAGATTGCTGGATAGGTGCAAATGCCGTTATACTTGACGGCGTTACAATCGGAAAAGGCTGCGTTATTGCCGCCGGCGCCATTGTTAATTGCGATATTCCGGATTATTCGATTGCAGGCGGTGTGCCGGCAAAAATCATTAAAAGCAGAAAATAAGCAGCATTGCTGCAAAAATACAGAAAAGCAGAGTTGATAAAAATGGCAAAGAAATTAAACGGCACGGTTATAGTTACATATCGCTGCAATGCACGCTGCAAAATGTGCAACAGATACAAGGCTCCGTCAAAGCCCGACGAAGAAATCAGCGTTGACACAATAAAAAAACTGCCGCAAATGTATTTTACAAACATAACGGGCGGCGAGCCGTTCATCAGAAGTGATTTAAAGGACATCGTGCGGGAGCTTTACAAAAAAAGCGACAGAATCGTTATTTCCACAAACGGCTTTTTTACAGACAGAATTATTGATTTGTGCAAGGAATTTCCAAATGTGGGCATAAGAATATCCATTGAGGGGCTTGAGAAAACAAACAACGCAATCAGAGGGCTTGATGACGGTTTCAACAGAGGTTATACAACACTTAAAAAGCTTGTTGAAATGAACCACCCCGATGTTGGCTTCGGAATGACGGTGCAGGATGCAAATGCAAAAGATCTTGTGCCGCTTTATGAGCTTTCAAACGAAATGAACATGGAATTTGCCACGGCATCGCTGCACAATTCATTTTATTTTGTTGAGGCTAAAAACATTATCAAAGACAGGCCTATGGTTGCCGAAAATTTTGAAAAGCTTATAAACGAGCTGCTCAAGAGCAACAGCCCGAAAAAATGGTTTAGAGCATATTTTAATCATGGGCTTATAAATTACATATATGGCCAAGAACGCCTGCTGCCATGCGATATGGCTTTTGACACTTTCTTTATTGACCCATACGGCGATGTTATGCCATGCAACGGCACCAAAGAAAAAGAAATTATGGGCAATCTTAACGAGCAAAGCTGGGATGAGCTTTGGAACAGCAAGCAGGCAGACAAGGTGCGTGCGAAAGTGCGCTGCTGCAACAGAAATTGCTGGATGATCGGCTCCGTTTCCCCTGCCATGCACAAATATATTTGGAAACCTGCCGCTTGGGTTATCAAGCACAAGTTTTTAAGATTTTTTAAAGACAAAAAATACAGCATGTATGAGTTGCCGGCAGTTCGTGATTACAGAGACGGAAAAGTTACCAAACAAGAGCTTGATGCACTTTCCACCTGCGATATGAATGCTGTTATAAATGACGGCTTATCGCAGCAATCACGCGATCAACTGAAAAATAAAACAGGCGAAGAAATAGTTGATGAGGATATCAGGCGCCAAATGCAATAAGCGCAAAAAAATATCTGCACATCTGTTTTCGGAGAACATTTTTTATGATAAAACTAAAAACAAACGACTTATTGGGCCTTACCGCATTTATTTGCTTTTTTGCTTGGCAAATTCTTGCCGGCACAGCTCTTAAATATATACTGCTCGGTGCACTTATCGGGCTTTGCATTCTCTATTGCGCATATAAAAAAACTAATTTCCTTTCGGTTTGGTTTTTTGCGCTTGTGTTTCAAAAAGCAATGCAAAGAGTTATATCTTCCGGTATACTTTTTCAAGCCGTAACTTATCTTGATGAGGTTACAGAAATTGTTGCCATTATAATAATCATCAGAGCACTTGCAAAAAAGCAGCTGAAACTTTCAAAATATGAGGTTGCAATCGGCGTTGCCTTCACGATTTATTTTGCATTTTGCACGATTTCAACAATAGTTAATTCCTATATGGGTATATTCACCTCTGTGCTTGATGCTTTTGTGTGCCTCAAATTCATGGTATTTTACTTTGCCGGCAAATCGCTTATTGCTTCAAAGGCACTTACGCTGAAAAAAACTTATGATATTCTTAATGTGCCTTGCAAGCAGGTTAGCGTTATTTTGCTCATTTTGGCAATTCATGATCTTATTTTGCCGCCTTTCTTTGCAAAATACGACTATAGATTTTTTACAAACTCGCTTATGCTCGGCTTCCAGCACCCTGCTTACCTTGCAATAGTTTGCCTAACGGTTATTTGCGTGCTTGCGCTTAACACGCGATATGACCAAAGCAATCTTAAATACATATTCATGATGTCCGTTGTAACCATTCTTACATTTCGCTCTAAGGAAATGGCGGCAGTTTTGATTATCTTATTGCTTTATATAATGTTTGTTAAATATAAATTTCAGGGCAACGCTTTGGTTTTGGCTCCCATTGCGGGTCTTGCAATTTATTTTTCATCAGATCAATTTGATAAATACTTCACAGTTCACGATTATACGCCGATGAGGCTTAAGCTCATTCAAGACGGTGTTAAAATTGCAAATCAGCATTTTCCGTTTGGCTCCGGGTTTGCAACTTTCGGCACAACGGTTTCATACGAATACAATTCACCGTTTTACCAAAGCCTCGGCTACTATTCAAAGCTGTATATAGACCAGCAGGTTGTTGCAGACGCTTTTTGGCACGGTATCTTTGCCGAAAGCGGATGGCTCGGCACTGCAGCATTTATCGTTGCGGTTTTGCTTATGGCGGTTGACTCTGTTTCAAAAGCAAAAGCTCATCCTTATGCCGGTTGGTGCATGCTTTCGGTAATGCTCTATTCGTTCATAGCATCGGTTGCTTCAACATCATTCTTCAACCCGGCAATTGCGCTTATGTTTATAATTTACGGCATTGCTTCTGAGGACAGGGATGATTCGTTTATTTTAAATGACACAAGGCGAAAAACATTTTCAATAAAATTCAGATTTTAAGGACCGTTTTTATAATGACTTTGCATCAATATATTGATAAAACAAGGCGAATGATAAGGCAATTTAAAATTCTGACCATAAGAGACGGTTGGAAAAAAGCCGCATATCTAAAAAAGCACAATATTTTTTATCACATAGGCGACAAGGTGTTTTACACTTCAAACCTGCTGCCGGCAGAGCCCTTTTTGGTTTGCCTGCACAACAATATAGTAATTTCGGCAGGAGTGCGCCTTATAACACACGATGTTGGCAATGCCATTTTTAACGGCGAGGAAAAAACGGATAAATATCTTTGCAAATTCGGAAAAATCGAAATTCACGATAATGTTTATGTTGGCGCAAATGCCGTTATAAATTATGGGGTTACAATCGGCAGCAATTGCATTGTGGCAGCAGGCGCAGTGGTAACTAAGGATGTGCCGCCCGGCAGCGTGGTGGCAGGCGTGCCTGCACGAATCATAGGCAGCTATGACGATGTTAAAAGGCGCAGCCTTGAATACAGCGAAAGCTTTAACTACAGCGGCGGTGGAAGATGGGTTGAGGATTTAATGAAAATCAAGCCCGTTAAATTTGATATAGACGAGGAAAAGTGATGAAAGGCAGCAAGGTTTTTAAAAACTATTTATTTAATGCCGGCTATCAGCTTTTGGCAATTATTGTGCCGCTTGTTACCACACCCTATATATCAAGGGTGCTTAATGCAGACGGCATAGGCATTTACAGTTTCACATTTTCAATAGTCAGTTATTTTACGCTTTGCTCGGCTCTCGGCACCGTAAGTTATGCAAACAAGCAAATCGGCATTTTGCAAGACGATCCGGTTTTGCGCACGCAAAAGTTTTTTGATGTTTTTTCGCTTAGGCTTATAACAACCTCTGCCGCTCTTGTAATTTATCTTTGCTATGCCGTATTCTTTGCGGACCATAAAACAATTGCGCTGATTCAAAGCTTTTATATTCTTGGAGTTATGTTTGACACCTCTTGGTTTTTTCAAGGGATGGAAGATTTTAAAAGAATAGCACTCAGAAACTACTTTTTTAAATTTTTAAATGTTGCGTTTATCTTTATTTTTGTTAAAGACAAAGATGATCTTTGGAAATATGTTTTCGGCCTTGCTTTGTTGACTTTTATAGGAAATGCAAGCCTTATCCCCTCTTTAAGAAAATATCTTGTTCGCATAAAGGGCTACAAAATAAAACCATTTTGCGATTTCAAGGTTATTGTGCAGCTTTTCATACCTGCTCTTGCCGTTCAAATTTATGCAATGCTGGATAAATCAATGATAGGCTGGATAACACATGATAATGCGCAAAACGGCTATTATGAGCAATCGGAAAAAATCATAAAGATGTGCCTTATGCTGATAACGGCGCTTATAACCGTTACCATGCCCCGCATTTCAAAGCTGTTTGCCGAGGACAATAAAAAAGAAGCAGAGGCAACTCTTTATAAATCGGCAGGATTTGTTTGGTTTTTCGGTGTGCCGCTGACCTTAGGCGTTATAGGAATTGCCAAAACCCTTGTGCCCGTTTTCTTTGGCGACGGATGGGAACCGGTTATAAATATGCTTTATGTTATGAGCCTTTTATTCATAACAATGGGCCTTAATCAAACAATGGGCACGCTTTATTTTATAGCAACGGGCAAGCAAAATATTTATACGGCTGCAATAATAACCGGCGGAATTTTCAACATTATATTTAATGCAATTTTAATTCCGCACATGGGCGCACTCGGTGCGGGAGCTGCTTCCGTTTTGGGTGAAATTGTTATATTTATGTTTGAATCCGTTTATATTGCAAAGCACAAATCGTTTTCTTTGCGCCCCGTGTTTACGGCAAGCATAAAATATTTAATTGCAGGCGCAATAATGCTTGCGGCGCTGATTTTTGCAGGGCTTAATTTGCCTAAAAACGCAGCAGTGCTTGCAGGAATGATAATTGCGGGAGCGGCAATTTATTTTGCGGCACTTCTAATAATGAAAGATAAATTTATTTTTGAAATAGCAGAAATAGTCAAAGCCAAATTTCACATCGGCAAAAGGGGCTAATATGATAAATGAAATCAAACACAGCATTAAATCAAAAAACTGCGGAAATTTAATAAGATGCTTCAAAAGCCTTTTAAATCCTACGGTTGCAGGCAAAATCGTGTTTTTTAAAAATCATCACAGAAAAATTGATTATAAAAACCCAACAATCCTTGACGAAAAGCTGCTGGCAATATCGGCAAATGAATATTATAAAAATCCGCTTATAACAAAATGTGCAGATAAATATGCCGTTCGTGAATATATTGAAGAAAAAGGCCTGGGTTGCATTTTAAATGAGTTAATCGGTGTTTATGACAGCACCGATGAAATTGATTGGAATGCATTGCCGAATCAGTTTGCAATAAAATGCAATCACGGTTCCGGATATAATATTGTGGTTACAAACAAAGCGGATTTCAATAAAGACGAAGTGTTTGCAAAGCTTAATTATTGGCTTGAAGAAGATTACAGCATTATAAGCGCAGAGCATCAATACCACGAAATTCCACGCAAAATCATAATAGAAAAATACTTAACAGACGGGCACGGAAGCCTACCGATAGATTATAAATTTTTTGCATCAAGAGGAAATATCATTTGTTGCCTTTCGATTTCCGGCAGAGCAGAACACAGCACCAAGCGCTTCTTCAGCGACGAAAAATTCAACGGCATTTCCGTTTTAAACAAATGCGTTGATTCTTTTGATGCAAAAAAACCAAAAAAATATGATGAAATGATTGAAGTTGCAAAAACACTCAGTAAAGATTTTCCTTTTGTAAGGGTTGATTTATATGAAACGGAAAAAGGCGTTATTTTCGGAGAATTAACCTTTACCCCCATGGGCTGCAATCATTACTATCTTTCAATCGAAGCCCAAGAATTTATGGGCTCAAAAATAATTATTTAAGTATCTATAGAGGCAAATATGAAAACGATAGGCTATTTGGTGCCGTATTTCGGAACACTGCCGAAGAATATGCAGCTGTGGCTCAAAAGCTGCGCTGCAAACCCAACGATTGATTGGATTTTGCTTACGGACGACAAAACAGAATATGACTATCCCGAAAATGTTAAGGTTAAATACTGCTCTTTCGAAAGCCTGAAGGCAAGAATTCAAAAATCTTATGATTTTCCCGTTCAGATTTCGTCTGCCTGGAATCTTTCTCTTTTCAAGCCTGCTTACGGCGAGATTTTTGCGGAAGAACTTGCAGGCTATGATTATTGGGGGCACTGCGATGTTGATGTTATTTGGGGAAACATTCGCAAATTCATAACGGATGATGTTTTGAATAAATACGAAAAAATCGGATTTCAAGGGCATTCGCTGCTTTACAAAAACACTCCCGAAGTTAATGCAAGATACAAAATTTGCGTTGACGGAAAAATCAACTACAAGAATGTTTTCAGCGGAGAGGTTAAATACTCATTTGATGAAAACGGAATGGATGATATTTACAACCATTTAAATATCCCCTATTACAAAGAAACAACTTTTGCCCATATGCGTAAATACGCATACCGCCTTTCCGTTGGCTTTGTGCCAAAAAATGAAGAATACAAAAACAAATGCCAAATCTTTGAATGGAAAAACGGAACCTTGCTTAGACACTATGTGCACGATGGCAAGCTTTATACCGAAGAATTTATGTATATTCATTTCTTTTGCCGACCTATGAAATATTTGCAAAAGAATTATAACGAGGATGCAAGATACATAATTTACCCGGATTGCGTTAAGGATTTTAACGGCAAAATAGATGTTAAAACGGTTAAAAGGCTTGCGAAAAACCCTGCCGTTGCTTATTATGCCAAAAGCATTTGGGCAAACAGGCATAAGCTTACGCCGAAAAAAATTATGTTTAACATAAAAAATATGATTAAAAGAAAGCTTAAAAAATAAGCATTGCGCTTGGGAGAAAAAATGGAAAACAACACAGCGTTAAAACCGAGACTGCATTGGATTGATGTGCTCAAGGGAGTTGGAATAATTTTAATAATGATGGGGCATATAAACAGCCAAACCAAATCCGTGCCGTGGATTTATTCGGTGCCTGTGGCGCTTTTCTTTGCCCTTTCCGGTTTTGTTTTTTCAACCTTTGAAATAAACAAAAACATTTCTTTTAAAGAATTTCTTATCAAGCGATTGAAATCATTGATTGTGCCCTTTATCCTGTTTAGGCTTATTTTAGTTGTTTACTGGCTGCTTGTTGAGCGCCGCTTTCGAGAGCTTGATATGGGGCCGATTTGGTTTTTACCTGCATTATTTGCAGCAGAAATTATTTCTTATTTCATTTGCAAAAAGAAAAATCCGTTGCTTAATGCAATTGCCTTCATTCTCTTTTTTGCTGCACTTGCAGGCCTTAAATATGCAAAGTTTGACAATTATGCAATCGGCAAATGCATAATGATTGCAATTAACGCCTCTGCCTGGTATAACTTCGGATTTTTGGAAAGCTGCATAAGCAAAAACCTTAAAATAAAAAAAGAATATGCGGCAGTTGCAGTTTGCGCATTATTGGCAATTACAACCGTTTGCAGCATTTATAACGGCACCGTTTCGCTTTACAGCTCTCTTTTCGGAAAAAGCATTCTTTTATATATAGCAGAAAATGCATTTGGCACGGTGGCTTTAATAATGCTTTGCAAATATCTTTTAACAAAAAGTGCGCCGCTCGAGTATTTAGGCAGATACACCATTATTCTTTTTGCAACACACGAGCCTATTAAAAGAGTGCTGTTAAAGCTGACCGAAATAATAACAACAAAGCTTGGCAAGCCTCTTACAATTGATTTTTTACAGGGCAACTTTTTTACAAGCCTGCTTATTCTGTTTGCGGTTATATTGATTGAGCTTATTGTTATCCAAATTTTCAGATTTATAAAATCAAAAACAAAATCCAAAGGAGCATTTAGAATTTTATTTGCTTTTGTGCATGATTAAGCCGGTTATTCGGAGGTTTTGATTATGAACATAAAAATATTTATTAACACATTTATAAACAGCGGCAAGCAGCTTGCAGAGCAGTTTGTTTTTTGGCCGCTTATTATTGTGTGCGTTATTATGCTCATAATTCTTATCAGGGATTTTCGCAAAAGAGCCTCCGGCTCGCTAAACTTTTTTGAATTTGCCGGCACACCGGGAAACGAAAAAAGATATTTAAGCATTATGGTTTTTTTGCTGCTTTTTGCAATAATTTTAAATTCAACTTTAATAAGCAGAATAGGCGTTTACCACATTGATAACCCGCTGGAAAACCTTTGGACCGGCTGGAATCCGTTTTCAGAAGATTTCAGCGTTATATGGAACACAATTGTGTTTATGCCGCTTGGTTTAATTTTTTATTTATACAAAAAGAATGTTAAAGGAATTAAAATCCACAGCAAGGCATGCATTTGGATGTCTGCCATTTCGGCATTTGCCACATCGCTTTTTATTGAAACAACGCAATTGATTTTTAAAATCGGCACATTTCAAATATCCGATTTATTTTATAACACATTGGGCGGTTTACTGGGCGCACTTATTTTTGTGGCAATCAGAAAGCTGCGCCGCAAAATCAAATATATAGATCCAAGCAAAAAACAATAAACAATTATTAAACCGGCCGGTAATTATGCAGTTTTAGCGCATTGTATTGACAATTTTTTAACCATATGATATTCTGAAGAAAAGAAGAAATTAGTGTGAAAATCACGCTAATTAAATTATATTGCCTTCAAAATTTGCCTGCGGCATAATTTTGAAATGGCTGAAATCGCCGTTATGCCTGTTCAGGCAACGCAGGTAATGAGGTGATTTTTAACAAACTGTTTGTTGCCTGAAAGGCTATGGTGATTATTATGGAAGAAAACAATTTAAACCAACAACCCAATCAGCAATATAGTCCTAATTGGCAGCAGGCTGCTCCGCAATATGCACAGCAACAGCAGCAGACTGCTCCGCAATATGCACAGCAACAGCAGCAGGCTGCTCCGCAATACGCACAACAACAGCAGCAGGCCGCTCCGCAATATATACAGCAACAGCAACAGGCTGCTCCGCAATATGCACAACAACAGCAGCAGACTGCTCCGCAATACACACAACAACAGCAGCCTCGCCAAGTTCCGTTTACTCAGGTATTTAATCCGCCTTATGACCCCACAACACAGGTTATGTCCGTAGGCGAATATATAGGCTTGTTCATTTTAAGCTCAATTCCCGTTGTAAATATCATTTGCTGGATTGTTTGGCTTTGCTCAGACAGCACAAACAAAAACAAAAAGAACTACATAAAAGCAAATATAGTTATTTGGGTTCTCAGCGTGGTTTTGCTTGTGCTCTTCTATGTGTTTATTTTTTCTGTCTACGGAGCTTCTTTTCTTGATTTTTAACCCGACATTACCCACACAATTTAAGCCTCAGCATAAAGCTGAGGCTTTTTTCTTTATTATTATTTATTGCGCAAGACTTAAACCGGCTTTATTTATCAGCATTCGCCGCAAATCAAAAAACGGCTGTTCATTTAAAACTCAAATAAAACAAGCTCCGCCAAGGACGCACTTTGCAAGGAATAATTGCTCAACAAGTCAATGCTTGAGACGCATTTTTCTTTTAGAAAGTGCTCCGAGGCGGAGCCTTAATATTAAATATAAACAGAGAATCCGTTATTCACAATCGCAAATCAATTTGCGAGTTTTAAGAATTCTTGATGAAGAAACGGAGAATTCATCAAGCCCCCAATCGATGAGGCGCGGAATCATTTTTGGATCCGCAGCTGCCTCGCCGCACATTCCGACCGGGATATTTGCCCTTTTTGCGCTTTTAACGGTTATTTCAATTGCCTTTAAAACCGCCGGGTCATTGGAATTATAAAGATACGAAACCTCGTTATTACCTCTGTCTGCCGCCATTGTGTAGCCCGTTAAATCATTTGTGCCTATGCTGAAGAAATCAGAAACGGCAGCAAGCCTTTCTGCAACAAGCACTGCGGCAGGTGTTTCAACCATAATGCCAAGCTTAATATCTTTTTTATATTCTTTGCCCTCTGCGGATAATTCCGCTTTACATTCCTCAAGCAAAGATTTTGCTTTTATAACCTCATCCTCTGTGCAAACAAGAGGAAGCATTATTTTAATATTGCCATAGCAAGCGGCACGCAGCAAAGCACGAAGCTGCACTTTAAACAGTTCTGTGTTTTTTAAACAATACCTGATTGCACGCAATCCCATAAACGGATTTTCCTCTTTTTCGATTTCCAGATAAGGAATATGCTTGTCTCCGCCTACATCAAGAGTGCGGATGATTACTTCTCTGCCGCCCATTGCCTTTGCAACTGAGCTGTAGGCCTCAAACTGCTCATCCTCGCCGGGAGCCTGATTTCTGTCCATATAAAGAAATTCCGTTCTGAAAAGGCCTATTCCCTCTGCACCGTTCACAACGGCACCGTGCACATCCTCTGCCTTGGCGATATTGGCGTAAACTGCCTTTTTTAAGCCGCTCTTTGTTACGGTGGGCTTATTTATATACTCCTTAAGCATGAGCCTTTCTTTTTGCTCCTGCTCTTTAAGAAGCAAATACTCTGCCTTTTCATCGGCAGACGGAGAAATGATAATTTCGCCCTTAACAGCATCTGCAACAAGCTCATCGCCTGATTTGATAATGCTTGCGGCATCCTTAACTCCTAATATGCACGGAATGCCCAAAGCCCGGGCAATGATTGCGCTGTGAGAAGTTACTCCGCCGATTTCGCCGATAACGCCCTCAACATTTTTGGGGTTTATTTTTGAGGTCATGCTTGGAGTGAAATCGCAAGCAACAAGAATGCTGCCCTTTTCAACATTTGCAATATCAATTTCCTCAACACCAAGCAGAATTTTCAAAAGCCCTGTTTTAATATCGCTAACATCTGTTGCCCTTTGGCGGGTAAGCTCATCTTCTGCCGATGAAAAAATCATATGAAACATATTGCAAACATTATCAACCGCCTCTTCGGCAATTACACCGCCGGAGATTGCATCCTTCATTTGCCCAATCATAAAAGGATCTGCAAGCATTGCAAGATGGCCCTGCAAGATTTCCGCATTTTTTTCGCCGGCATTGGCGGAAAGCTCGGAAATAAGAGCCTTTGTTTCGGCGGTGAATTTTTTCACCGCCGCATCAAGGCGAGCCGATTCCGTTTCGGCATCCGTGAAGCTTTTGCCGGAATAATCAAGCTTTAGCTCCTGTATGACAACGGCCTTGCCGATTCCGTATCCCTCAGACACGCCTATTCCTTTAAAGCGCTTTTCTTTAATCATATCAATCCATTCCGTTTTCAATCAGTGAAACAGCCTTTTCAAGCATTTCGTTTTCATCGGGGCCGCTGCATTCAACGGTTAATTCCGTGCCGTATTTAATACAAGCCGCCATAATGTTCATAATGCTTTTTCCGTTTATAGTTTTTTCGCCTGCTATTAAGTTTATATCCGATTTAAAATTTGCCATTTCGGTTACAAACACATTTGCAGGTCTCATATGAAAGCCCATTTTATCAACAACAGTAACATTTTTCTTTACCATAATTTATACCTCTGTTTATAATTTCATATTTGATTTATTGATTAAGCGTTTACTCTTTTCTTTTTGAGCAATCCAAGCATAAGAGCGCCTACTATTGAGCCTGCAACCAAAGCAATGATATATCCAAACGGATGATCAACAACTATAAAGGTGAATATACCGCCGTGAGGAGCAGGGCAGGCACAACCAAAGAGTGAAGTGATAAGGCCTGCAACAGCTGAGCCAACCAAGCAAGACGGAATTACACGAAGAGGATCCGAAGCTGCATAAGGAATTGCACCCTCTGTGATAAAGCACAAGCCCATAAGATAGTTTACAGGGCCGCTTTTAAGCTCTTCCTTAGTCCATCTGTTTTTAAAGAATGTTGTTGCAAGAGCAATTGCAATGGGAGGAACCATACCGCCGATCATAACGGCAGCCATAATCCAAGTGTTTCCGTCTGCAATTGCAGCCGTGCCGAAAACATATGCAGCCTTATTGAACGGGCCGCCCATATCAATTGCCATCATTGCGGCAAGAACTATTGAAAGAAGAACACGGCTTGTTTCGCCAAGGCTTGAAAGTCCGTTTGAAAGAGCTATGTTTACAACACCTACAACAGGATTTAACACGCACATAACAACGCCTATAAGCAAGGTGCCGAGAAGCGGGTAAATAAATACAGGCTTGATGCCGTCCATAGATTTCGGAAGCCAAGAGAAAGCTTTTTTCAGGCCGTTTACAAGAATACCTGCAATAAAGCCTGCAAGAAGCGCTCCGAGGAAACCGGAAACAGCCTTATCATCGCCTACAAGACCTTGATTTGCAATAAAAGCCTTAAAGGTGAAACCGTTTGCAGCAAACAAGCCACCAACGATACCCGGCAATAAACCGGGGCGATCTGCGATGGACTGAGCAATATATCCCGCAAGAATAGGAAGCATAAACGAGAATGCGGCCTTGCCGATCCAGAACACGGCAGATGCAACGGGATTTGTAAATCCGAAGGTGCCGCCGACATTGGCATTTCCTGCGATTGTGTCAATAAGAAATCCAAGTGCTATAAGCACACCGCCGCCGACAACAAACGGAAGCATATGGGAAACACCGTTCATAAGATGCTTATAAATTTTGCGGCCAAAGCTTTCTTTTTCCTCTGAATATTCGGAAGAATCGGGTTCTTCACTGCCGTCGCTGTGATAAACGGGAACCTTTCCGTCCACAACCCTTTGAATAAGCTCGCCGGGTTTATTTATGCCTGACGACACAGAGGCTTTAAGCACCTTTTTACCGTCAAACCTTGCCATTTCAACATTTTTATCTGCGGCAACAATAATGCCGTCGCACTCCTCTATTTCCTTTTTGGTGAGCACATTTTTTGCGCCGCCCGAGCCATCGGTTTCAACCTTGATTGAATAGCCCATTTCCTTTGCTTTTTTCTCAAGCGCTTCTGCGGCCATATATGTGTGCGCAATTCCCGTGGGGCAAGCAGTTACACCCAAAATCTTATAGCCCTTTGGCTGCTCATTTGCGGCAGGCTGAACTTCCTCGTTGGGATATTTAATTTTTTCCTGCGCATCGATTGTTTGCAAAAATTCATCAACGCTTTTTGCCGCCCTGAGCTTTGCCGTGAAATCAGGGTCCATAAGCATAACCATGAGACGGGAAAGAATTTCAAGATGCACATCGCCATCCTCAGTGGCTGCTATCATAAACAGCAAATCAGACGGCTTACCGTCCGGTGCACCGTAATCAACACCGTTTTTAACGGTTATGGCAGCAAGTGCGGGAGCTTTAACGGCACTTGTTTTTGCATGCGGAACCGCAATACCGTCCCCAATAGCAGTTGAGCCCTGCTCCTCCCTTGCAAGAATCGCAGCCTTATAGGCATCCTTATCCTTAAGATTGCCTGCTGCGGCGTGAAGACCTATCAAAGCATTTATAGCATCGTCCTTGCTTGAAATATCAAGGCCAAGCGTTATAGCTTCCGGCTTCAGCAAATCAATGATTCTCATAAATTTTCCCTCCTAAATTATTAAAGCTTTTTAAAGGCATCTTCAATGCCTTTTGAATCCGCAAGTGTGTAACTGAATGCAGTTGCATTCGAGCAGGCAGAGCCTAGTTTTAAAGCATATGAATAATCCTTTTTATCCATATAACCTGCCACAAAGCCCGCCACCATGGAATCGCCGCAGCCAACCGAATTAAGCGGCTTGCCCGGAATTATTCCTATGGATTTTATTTCTCCGTTTTCAGCAACAAGAATTGCGCCGTCCTTACCTCTTGAAACAAGCACATTACGGGCACCCATTCTTTGCAGCTTTTTGGCATATTCGATAATTTCCTGCTCGTTTCTAACCGTTACTCCGAAAAGATCACCAAGCTCAAAATTATTCGGTTTTATTAAGAATGGCTTATATTTGAGCACATTTAAAAGCAAATCGCCCGTGGCATCAACAACCGCTTCAACGCCCTTTTTAGAGGTTATTGAAAGAATTTTTTCATAAATATCCGCCGGCAATGTTCCCGGCACGCTGCCTGCAAGCACCAGCACATCGCCGCTATTCAGCGTTTTTATATTATCAATCAGCGCCTCAACCTCGCTTTCGCTTACCGGCGGACCGCCTGCGTTAATATCAAGCTCTGTTTCGGAACGAACCTTAACATTTATTCTTGTGTTGCCCTCTTTCAGCTTGATAAATCTTGTGCGAATTCCGTCTGCCTCAAGCATTTCCTCAAGTTTTTCGCCCGTGAAGCCTGCCTTGAAGCCAAGTGCCACACTTTCCTTTCCCAGCCTTGAAAGCAAAACAGAAACGTTGATTCCCTTGCCGCCGTAGCTGAGCTCCTCGCCGTAAGTGCGATTTATATCATCAAAGCGCAGCTTTTCAACCTTCATCACATAATCAAGAGCAGGATTAAAGGTTACTGTATAAATCATATTTATCGCCTCCGAATTGATTTAATCAACAACTTTGATAACTGTTTTATTTTTATATGCCTTATCAGGCTCCTTATCCGTTATTATGCATGCCGTGTCTACCGTTGCAAAACGAACGGAAGAGGTTTTTCCGAATTTTGAGGCATCTGCCAAAACATATGAAACGAAAGAATTTTCCATAGCGGCCGCCTTAACGAATGCCTCCTCCGTATCCGGAGTGGTGAAGCCGCTTGAAAGCGAAACGCCGTTTGCGCCCAAAAAAGCCTTTGTGAAATTAAAATTGTGAATGCTGCGTGCAGCCATAAGCCCAACGATTGCTTCCGTTGTTTTCTTTAACTTGCCGCCGAGCACATAAACATTAAGCCCTTTGCGACACATTTTTTTTGCATGGCTGATACCGTTTGTAACAAAACTTGCCGTGCAGCCATCATCAATATAATCAATCATATAAAGCGTGGTTGTGCCTGCATCCAAATAAACGAAATCATCACCTTGAATTTGTGCTGCACAATACTTTGCAATTTTACGCTTTTCATCCGAATGCTCGGCTTTTTTTGCGCTCACATTTTCTTCCTGCGAAATAAACTGCTGCTTATTGAGCGTTGCGCCGCCGTGCACCTTATTTATATTTCCCTTTTTGGAAAGTTCTATCAAATCTCGCCTGACGGTTGATTCCGAAGCATCCAAAATTCCGGTCAATTCCGAAACGCTAACTGCGCCGCGCTCCTGAATTATTTGAAGAATTTTGTCTTTTCTTTCTTGATTAAGCATTTATAAATCCTCCTCGGGTTGACCCCGATTACAACTTAATTTTATCAAGCCGTGCACAATCCGTCAATATGTTTCTTTCATTTTCGTTCATTTCAACAGTGATTTGCCGATTTATATGGTTCTTTGCACAATAAATCAATTTATTTTTGACTGTTTTTGACCGTTTAATCAAAACAGCTAATAAAACAATCATATTATTTTTTTCATTGCATATGAATTTCAAAGAAAAAAAGCGTGCATATTAAAAAATACACACGCTTCTTTTAATGCAAGGCATATAACAACACAAATGCCGCATCACATACAATTTTAAATTTTTAGAACTGCAAATGTCAGCAGCCTGAAAGATATTCATCAATGGCTTTTGCCGCTTTTTTACCTGCGCCCATCGCCTTTATAACGGTTGCCGCACCGGTTACCGTGTCACCGCCGGCAAACACGCCGGTTTTTGATGTTCTGCCGCAATCATCTGCTATAATACAACCACGCCTGTCCACATCAAGCCCCATTGTTGTGGCTTTTATAAGCGGATTTGGAGATGTACCTATTGCAATAATAACACTGTCTACATCTATAACATGATTGCTGCCCTCAACTGCCTTGGGGCTTCTTCTGCCGGACTCATCAGGCTCGCCAAGCTGCATATCAACACATTCAATGCCGCAAACATTATGATCATCATCGCCTAAAATGCGAACGGGATTTGTGAGAGTTTTGAATTCTATAAGCTCTTCCTGAGCATTTTCAACCTCTTCTGCTCTTGCGGGCAGTTCATCCATAGAACGGCGGTAAATAACATAAACCTTTTCGGCGCCGAGTCTCATTGCACACCTTGCGGCATCCATAGCAACATTGCCGCCTCCGACAACCGCAACATGCTTTCCGTGCTGAACGGGGGTGCGGCTGTGCTCCTCATAAGCTTTCATAAGATTTATGCGTGTAAGAAATTCATTTGCAGAATAAACACCTTTAAGATTTTCGCCCTCTATGCCCATAAATCTCGGCAAGCCTGCACCGGAGCCGATAAATACGGCATCATATTGATCAAGAATATCATCAACGGAAATGCTGCGGCCGATAACCACATTAGTGTCTATAACAACGCCCAGAGCCTTTAAGCCCTCAACCTCCTTTGCAACAATTGCCTTAGGAAGCCTGAATTCCGGAATGCCGTAAACAAGAACACCGCCCGCAATATGAAGTGCTTCAAATATAGTAACGGAATAACCAAGCTGAGCTAAATCACCCGCACAGGTTAATGAACTTGGACCGGAGCCTATTACCGCAACCTTTTTGCCGTTTTTGGGAATATCAACAGGCGTTATTTTCGAATGCTCGTTATGATAATCGGCAACAAATCTTTCAAGTCTGCCGATTGCAACAGGCTCGCCTTTTATACCGCGAACACATTTTGATTCGCACTGCCTTTCCTGCGGGCAAACTCTGCCACACACAGCAGGCAAAGCTGAGGTTTTTGCAATAACCTTATATGCATCTTCAAATTTACCCTCTGCAACAAAAGAGATAAATTCGGGAATGGAAATATTAACCGGGCAGCCTGAAACACAAGGATGATTTTTACAATTCAGGCATCTTTTTGCCTCTTCGATTGCCGTTTCGGCATCATAGCCGAGCGCAACTTCTTTAAAATTTCTGTTTCTTACCAAAGGATCTTGGCAAGGCATCGGGTGTCTGCCGCTATTGTTCATTACTGCTGCACCTCCTGCTTAAGAAGATTACATTCTTCCTCACGCTCAAATTTTTTATACATGGAACTGCGTTCCATAACCTCATCAAAATCAACGAGATGGCCGTCAAATTCAGGGCCGTCCACACAGGCAAACTTTGTTTCGCCGCCAACCGTAAGCCTGCATCCGCCGCACATTCCCGTGCCGTCTATCATAATGGGATTCATTGAAACAACTGTTTTAATTCCGTATTCTGCGGTAAGCTTTGAAACAAACTTCATCATCGGAATCGGGCCTATTGCCATAACCAAATCATATTTTTCACCCGAATCAATAAGAGACTTAAGTGCATCCGTTACAAAACCCTTGGTGCCGGTTGAGCCGTCATCGCTTACAAGCACATATTTATCCGAAACGGCCTCAAATTGCTTTTGAAGAATTACAAGATCTTTATTTCTGAAGCCTGCTATTGAATGAACGATTGCCCCGTTTTGCGCAAACTTCTTTGCAACGGGATAAGCTATTGCTGTGCCGACGCCTCCGCCTACTACCGCAACCTTTTTATATCCCTCTGTTTTTGTGGGATTTCCGAGCGGGCCCACAAAATCCTCAATATAATCGCCTGCGTTTTTCATGTTAAGGCGTGTTGTTTCCGCACCCACTACTTGAAAAATAATTGTTACTGTTTCTTTTTCCCTGTCAAAATCCGCAATGGTGAGCGGGACACGCTCGCCGTCTTTATCAACACGAAGAATTATAAATTGACCCGGCTCTGCTTTTTTTGCAACAAACGGTGCTTCAATAACCATTTGCGTTACAGTGCTGTTCAGTTCTTCTTTGCTGAGAATCTTATACATTAAACTCTGCCCTCTCTTTATTCCGTTACACAACGAAATAATTGTTATAGTTTTCACCGAATAAATTATATTATATGCGTTTATTTTTTACAATAATTAAGCCGCCTTTTTTAGTATTTGCACGAAATACTCTTTTTAGGCGGCTCAATTTTAGTTTAAATTGACTTTGCAAAAATGCCAAAATTCGGCATATTTGCTTATTATTTTATATTTTGTTTATATTTTGAAAATCACTTTGCAAGCCTGATAACATTCCAACTAAAGGGCTTAAGCTCTGCCGTTACGGTATTGCCGTCTGCAAGCGGAAGCTCGTTTCGGTGCGGCACAACATTAAGGGCATCAAAAGAATTTTCTGCTTTTTTATCATACCCGTCCATTGAAATAAATTCAACCGGCTTATATCCTTCAAAATCAAGCATATTAACGGTAAGAACTGCACTTTCATCAAGGCTTTTGTTTACGCAAAAAATAACAGCCTCTTCACATTCCTCATCATAAGTGGCAATAGCCTCAAGATAAGGCACATCCGTAAATTCTTTGCAATCGTATTTCGGGCAATCTATAAGCGGACGAAGCGCCGCACCCCTGCCGAAGTTTGAAAGATGCATAAAGGGATAAAAAATAGTTTGCTCAAAAGCTCCGCCGCCTGTTTTTGTGAATATTGGAGCAATAACATTAACAAGCTGCGCAAGACAGGCGATTTTAATTCTGTCGCAATGCCTAAGGAGAGTTATGAGCATTGAGCCCACCATAAGTGCATCTTCAAAATTATATATATCCTCCAAAATAGAGGGCGCCATGCTCCACTTTTCAAATTGAGCATCGTTGGAATGATACCAAACATTCCACTCATCAAATGAAAGATTTATGGTTTTTTTAGAGCGCTTTTTCGCTTTAACATAATCACAAGTGCAGATAATGGAATAAATAAATTCATCAAGCTCTAATGTTTTGGCAAGAAAGCTTTGAACATCATCAGTTTTATTATCATAATACTGATGCAGCGAAACATAATCAACACTGTCGTATGCGATTTCGAGGCTTTCTGCTTCCCATTTACCAAAGGTTTTTGAGCCTCTGTTTGACGATCCGCACAAAACAGTTTCTATTTCGGGATCGGTCCATTTCATAAGCTTAGAAGCTTCAACCGCAGCACGGCCATATTCAACGGCTGTTTTTGCGCCCATTTGCCAAGAGCCGTCCATCTCGTTGCCGAGGCACCAAAGCTTTATTCCGTGCGGCTCTTCAACTCCGTGGCTTCTTCTGAGATCAGACCAATAAGTGCCGCCCTTGTGGTTGCAATATTCAACAAGATTTCTTGCCGCATCCGCACCTCTTGTGCCAAGATTAACGGCCATCATACAATCCGTGTTTGCCTTTTTGCACCACTTCATAAATTCATTTGTGCCAAATGTGTTCGGCTCTGTTGTGCCCCATGCAAGATCAAGCCTTTTCGGCCTGTTTTCAACGGGGCCTACACCGTCTTCCCAATTATAGCCGGACACAAAATTGCCGCCCGGATAGCGAACGATCGGCACATTCAGCTTTTTAACAAGCTCTATAACATCCTTTCTGAAGCCGTTTTCATCCGCAGCAGGATGACCGGGCTCATAGATGCCGCCGTAAACCGCTCTGCCCAAATGCTCTATAAAAGAACCGTAAATTCTTTTATCAATTTCGCCTATTTTAAATTCCTTGGCAATTGTTATTTTTGCTTTCATAATAATTACTTAGCCTTTCACCGTTTTTTTTATATTAGCATAAATATAAATCAAAATAAAGAATTTTTTAACTAAAAAGCACTTTTTTTGCACAAATCGGCACCGAATAAAAAACAACCTGTTTATAAGGTTATTCGGCGCTTCTGCGGGCAGCAAGAGCATTTGAAATATTGGCTTTCTTTTCGCCGACAATATCATATTTAAACATGGGAACTATTGAAAGCAACGCAAGTATGCCGGGCAAAGCAGTGTAAGCAAAGAAGATGATATCCTTTGTGCCGGTGGTGAAGCTGCCTGTGCTTAAAGCCTCATAATAGCCTGATTTTTGCACAAATATAAGGCCGACTGCCGTGCCGAGAGCAAGGCAAACCTTAATGGTGAGAGTAAGTATGGAATAGCAAGCGCCCTCCATTCTTTTGCCTGTTTCGTACTCATAATAATCAACCGTATCCGCTGTCATAATCATAGGCATAAGCGTAACGGCACCGAATTGCAAGCCAATAAGGAACAAAGAAATATAAAACAGCACCGTAAGCACCGTGTTTTCGGGAGATTTAAACCAAAAATGCCCGATAACAAATGAGAACACGGATGCGGCAAAACCATAAACGGAAAGCAAAATATAAGCATTTCTTTCATTCAGTTTTTTAATAAGCAGCGGGCAAAGCGCCATGCTTATCATTGAGCCGACTGCAGTTACAATACCGAGCACGGCAACAAGATTTTGGCTGCCGAGTATAACCGTTGCAGACTGCACCTGAATGCCCATTGCCATTTGCCTGCCGAAGCCCAAGAAATATGAGATAATAACAAGCTGAAACGGCTTATTATTTTTAAGTGCGGCAAGCATATCTTTAAATGTTGTTTTTTCCTGCGAAATATTTGCCACTCTCTCCTTATTTATTATAGGAATCAAGGCAAAAAGCACGCAACCGAAAATTGCGGTGAGCAGCGCAGTAAAGAAATATTCGCTGCTTATCATAGGCACATCTGTTTCGCCGCTTTTAACAAAAACTTTTGAGCCGCCGGGAATTATAAGGCAAACTATAGGCACTATAACAACGCAGGCGGAAAAGCCGACTTGCTTAAAAGTGTTTGAAATTGAAACAACATTTGTGCGCTCGGTAGGATTAGGAGTGAGCGCCGAGGCAATACCCTGCGACGGAACATCGCCCATGGTCATCGCTATGCTCCAAACAAGATATGTTATAAAAATCCACGCATAAAGCCCAAAGCCCTTAAACGGCACCTTAACAAACACAATTGCCGTGAAAACAAGCAGCGGCACGATTGAATAAACAATCATGGATTTAAACTTGCCCATTTTGCTTTTTGAGCTGTCTATAAGATTGCCGACAACAGGATCGGCAACAGCCGAAACAATTTTTGCCACAAGAATTAAAATAGCAACAACGCTGACATTTGCGCCCAAAACAGAGCCATCGAACTCTGCCTGATAGGAATTAAGCAATCCCACTATTGCCTGAAAACCGAAAAGTCCAAGCGAATATGCGGCAATTTCTTTAAAACTCATATACTTTTTCGCCGTTGCATCGGCAGCAGACGCCGCAACCGTTTTATTACTCATAAAATGCACCTCCGCACAATGATAAAATTTAACTAACTTGCTTTAAAACGCAAAAGGGCGAAGCAACGCCGTTGTTGCTCCGCACTTTTAATGCACGAGAATGGAATACCAAACTCAATCAATCAGTTTCTGAAAACATCGTTAAACAAATCAATATCCGCAGCCTTCATAATTGCACTGAAAAGGCGGGAACCGTTTACAGGCAAAAGCTTGCCGAAAACGCTCATTGCATGTGCATCCATGCCGTGGATTTGAAGAGCTTGCTTATGCTCAATGCCAAACATAATCATTTTAACCATAAGGTCACAATCGGTGGAAATCATATCCATAATCTTTTGACCCTTTCCGCCATCATTCTTTTGATCACGGAAAATATCTGTTTTTGTGAAGCCCGGGCAAACAAGGCCAACATAAACCTTGCCGCGGAATTCCTCACGAAGAGCTTCTGTGAAGCCCTTAAGAGCAGCCTTGGAAGCTGAATACATGCTTGTGCCTGCAAGGCTCATAAGAGCAGCAGATGAATCTATATTGATGATTCCGGGATCATTACTTTCCAAAAGCATGGGAAGCAATGCCTTAATTGAATAAACACAAGAATAGAAATTGATGTTGATTGCCTTTTCAATTTCATCCATCTCATAGCGATCAAATCTTTTGAATTTGGGAAGAATGCCGGCATTGTTAACAAGAACATCAATCTTAACGCCCTCATCTTTAAGCTCCTGAGCAAAATTTACCCAATTTTCATTCTTTGAAACATCAAAAAGCTTATAGGAAAACTGCTCTGCATATGTTGGGCCGAGCTCTTCAATAAACTTTTTCATTTTCGGTTCGCTTCTTGCTACACCGATAACCTTACAACCGTGTTTTTTTATGAGTGTTGCGGCAATGCCTGCACCCATACCTCCGGAAGCGCCTGTTACAATACAGGTTTTTCCGCTAAGCCAACAATTTGACATAAATAATTTACCTCCGTAAATAATCGTATACACTACACTGCTATTATACTAAATCAACAAAAGATTTACAAGAAGAAAAACGAAATTATTTCTTTCTTTCACCAAATTATTATTAAATCTTCAGAAAACAAAAGGCAGCCTGCAAAATACAGACCGCCTAAAAGATTTCATTCGGCACAAACACGCATACTGCGCCGATTATTTATTTTTACAGATGTCAAACCACATACAATCTGAGCAAATATTTTCAAGATTTCCCGTGCCCAGCATTTTGGTTTTTAAATCATATTTTCCAACCTTTGCCTCATTAACGCAAACACCGTTTTGCAAATTCGGGCAGCAAAAGCAAATATCGTCTGCACTCATTACAAGTTCAAACTCTTCACCGCTTTCCAAGCGCTTTTTAACAGCCGCCATATTTTTGCAAAATTCGGGGCTGTAGCCTTTTCCTTCAAAGCACGGAATGCAATTAAGATGATGATATCTAAGCCTTAACATGCTTATCAAGAGCCTTGCAAAGCACAGTTGCAACTATAATTTTAACAAGATCCGGAATAAGGAACGGCACAACACATTTTGAAAGCGCAACGCCAAGAGTGATTGCGCCCATATTTTTGGTGTAAACAATCATAAACCACGCCGTGCCGAATGCATAACAAACAAGAATGCCGACAATCATAGAAACAATATAAACCCATGTTTTTTTGCCGAAAAGCTTTAACGCACCGCCAACTATAAGCGCAGTGAAGATAAAGCCGATAATATAGCCGCCGGTTACACCGAACAGCACTCCGGGGCCTGCCGAAAAGCCGGCGAACACGGGAACACCAACAAGACCGAGCAAAATATAAACCAAAACGGAGAATGTGCCTTTTTTAAGGCCCAAAAGACCTGCCGCAATGCAAATGCCCATTGTTTGCAAAGTGATGGGAATTGTAAGCGGAATCTGAATCCAAGAGCAAACAGCAATTAAAGCTGCAAAAACGCCCACATAAACCACTTCAATTGTTTTAAATTTTCTTTTCTTAGCAACAGACTTTTCAGAAGCCTTGACTGCATTAGTTGAGTTTTCCTGCATAGCAATTACCTTTCCGGCCACAACAAAATTTAAAAATCTGTGCGCCCGCAGTAGCCAAGCAGTGCGCACGGCAAATCTCTCAAGTTAAAATATGCCGCAAGCAAATCAAAAAACGAGGAAATCTGCCTTGTGTGAAGTTCACACAAATCTTTTTTGAAAAATATTTCTATATATTTATAATACAGGAAAGTGCAATTGTCAACCTTTATTTTAGAATAGGTTTACAATTAAACAATATTTAAAATTTGCCAAGTTGAACAACGAAAGGAAATGTGTTAATATAAATTTATACTGATGAAAGCGACAAATTATATATGGGAAAAATAAACAAAGACACTATCCCCGAGCACACAAAAAACTTTAAAATAAACACAAGAATCATAATAACCTCCGTTTTGGCAATTTTGATTCCCGTTATAATAATTTCGGCAGCGGCAAGTGTGTTTTTTTACACTTCCAAAGACAAATATGACTTCACATCCGTTACCGCAAAGAATTACAGCATTATAAACCAAATTCAATGGGGGCAAACAATTAACGAAATTTCCTCAAATCTGATAAGCGATAAAAACGAGGAAAAACGAATTGCCGATCTAAAAAAATCACTGCAGTCGCTTGAAAAGCTTGACACAATGATTTATATTGAGCGAAACGGCGCCGAATATTATTCAACAGGCAACAAAGAAGAGATACTCTCCAAAACAAAGCAAATTTCAAACACGGATTTTTCCAATAACTCCTATTATTACGGCGAAAACGGAGTTTCGATAATTTTACATGCCGAAACAGACAGCGACAGATATTTAATCGTTATCACAAATTCGGATTATGATGTGCCGGATGCGAACTCATCTTCATCGCCGCAAAATGTAATAATGAAGCTTGCGAACAATACCGTGCTGATTTTTGGGCTTTGCATTGCAATATTCGTTATTGCGATAATCGTTATATCACTTATAACTTCCAAAACCATTGTTGACCCGATTGAAAAAATAACCAAAGGCGCAGACGAAATTGCAAGAGGAAATCTTGACTATGAAATTGATTACAAATCAACGAACGAGCTTGGCCGCCTTGCGGAAAGCTTTAATGAAATGCGAATAAAGGTTAAAGATTCAATAGAGCAAAAAAACAAATCCGACCAGCAGCAAAAAGAAATGATTGCAGGCATTGCACATGATTTGCGAACTCCGCTGACATCAATAAAAGGATATTTGGAAGGCATCAGAGACGGTGTTGCAAACACACCGGAAAAGCAGGCGAGGTATTTTAACACAATATACGATTCTGCTAATTCAATGGAAAATATGCTTAATGATTTGCTTACCATATCAAAACTGGAGCTTGGCGCAATAACGCTTCACCCGGAAAATGTTTCCGTAAACGACTTTATGCAATATGCTCACGAATTAGGCAGAGATTTGCAGGAAGCGGATTTTGATTTTGAAATAATAAACAAATGCAAAGGCAATCCCGTGCTTAATGTGGACACGGACAGATTTGCAAGAGTTATAGACAATATTATTTCAAACAGCATAAAATACAAACGAAACGATATTAAAGGCAAAATAACGCTTTGCATCTCAGAATACAAGCACAGCGTGATTTTTGAAATTTCAGACAACGGAATGGGCGTTGAGGATGAAAACCTGAGCAGAATATTTGACACTCTTTACAGAGCAGACAAAGCCCGCACCAATGTAAGCAACGGCAGCGGACTCGGCCTTGCAGTTTGCCGCCAAATAGTGCAGCAGCACGGCGGCCTTGTTTGGGCACAAAACAATTCATCCGGCGGACTTTCAATATTCATTTCACTTCCGACTCATTCGGAAGCCGAAAAAGAAATCAACAACCAAAAGCAATAACGCAAACCGCCTTTTCGAAGCCGGCACAGCCGGAAAATTGAAAAGCAACGAAAGGATGCAAATATATGAAAAAGATTTTAATTATTGAAGACGATATCAATATTTCCGCCTTAGAGCAGGATTATCTTGAAGCAAATTCTTTTGAGGTTAAAACCGCCGCAGACGGAATAACAGGATTATCCCTTGCGCTCAACGAAGACTTCAACATGATTTTGCTTGATATTATGCTGCCCGGGATGGACGGCCTTGAGGTTTGCAAAAAGCTGAGAGTAAAGAAAGACATACCGATTATTATGGTAAGTGCCAAAAGGGATGACCTTGATAAAATCAAAGGGCTCGGACTCGGCGCAGACGATTATATAGTTAAGCCGTTTTCGCCGGGCGAGCTTGTAGCAAGAGTTATTGCACACATAAACAGATATGAAAGGCTTACCTCAAAAGCAGATGACTTGGGTGGAAAAGCAGAAACAATTGAGATAAGCGGCTTAAAGCTTGACGGAAAAGCAAGGCGTGCTTTTGTTGGCAAAACAGAACTTACATTAACAAACAAGGAATTTGATTTGCTTTATTACCTTGCGGCAAGCCCCGACACGGTTTACAGCAAAGAAAAGCTTTTTGATGAAATTTGGCACTATGATTCAATCGGCGAAACCTCCACAATCACGGTGCATGTTAACAGAATAAGAGATAAAATAAAAGAGATAGACCCTAAGCTTGATTTTATTCACACAGTTTGGGGAAAAGGATATCGCTTCAATAAATAATAAAAAAGCATAATAAACACAAATAGGCAGCTTGCAAGATGCAAGCTGCCTATTTTCATTCATTAAAAATTATTCGGAAAGAATCATTCTGTCGTTATCAAGCTCTTCGCCGCTTGTTATCTTGAATTTTTCAAGCAAATCTGCGGTGGTGAGGTTTTTCTTTTCCTCGCCTGAAACATCATAAATGATTTTACCCTCGTTCATCATAATCAGCCTATTGCCGATTGCGATGGCGTCCTTCATATTATGGGTTATCATAAGAGTTGTTAAGTTATGCTCTGCAACAATATCCGTTGTAATTTTTAAAACCTTGTGCGCCGTTTTCGGATCAAGTGCCGCCGTGTGCTCATCAAGCAAAAGCACCTTTGGCTTTTTAAGAGTTGCCATAAGAAGTGTTATTGCCTGCCTTTGGCCGCCCGAAAGCAAGCCAACCTTTGAAGTGAGCCTTGTTTCAAGGCCAAGATCCAAAGATTTAAGCAATTCGCCGTATTCTTCCTTTTCCTTTTTTGAAACGCCGGGAGCAAGAGTTCTGAATTTTCCGCGGCGTGATGCAAGAGCAAGATTTTCCAAAATTTGCATATCTGCCGCAGTGCCCGTCATGGGATCCTGAAAAACTCTGCCGAGAAACTTTGCTCTTTTATATTCGGGCAGCTTCGTAACATCGCGGCCGTCTATAATGATATTGCCGCTGTCAACGGGATAAACACCCGCAATCATATTAAGCATTGTTGATTTACCGGCGCCGTTGCCGCCGATAACAGTTACAAAATCGCCTTCATTAAGCACAAGATTGATGCCGTTTAAAGCATGCTTTTCATTAACCGTGCCGGGATTAAAGGTTTTATAAACATTTTTAATTTCAAGCATTTTCGGCACCTCCTGTTCTTTTTACATTCTTTGCGGCAATCTTGTTTTTCCAATACGGAACACCGAGGAAAACTGCAACAACAAGAGCCGAGAACAGTTTAAGATCGTTTGCATTAAGGCCGAGGCGAAGCACAAGAGTAATAACAATATAGTAAATAACTCCGCCGACAACGCAGGCAAAAAGCCTGAGTGCAAAGTTCTTGAAAATTTTGCCAAGCAAAACCTCGCCGATGATAACGGCAGCAAGGCCGATAACAATTGCGCCCCTGCCCATATTAACATCCGCAAAGCCTTGATATTGAGAAAGCAGTGCACCTGAAACGGCAACAAGTCCGTTTGAAAGCACAAGGCCGATGATTTTATTAACATTTGTGTTTATACCGTTTGCCCTTGCCATTGCCTGGTTATTACCCGTTGCACGGATTGAATGGCCAAGCTCCGTGCCGAAAAACCAATAAAGAATTGCAATTATAACAACCGCAAAAGCAAGCCCCACAATCAAAGATTTATTTATTTCGCCAAGCGAAACAATAAGATTATAATTTCTTGCGCTTATTGTTTGGTTTGCCTTGCCGCCGAGAATACGCAAATTGATTGAATAGAGGGCAAGCTGAGTTAAAATACCGGAAAGAATTGCGGGAATTCCAAGCACTGTGTGAAAAATGCCAGTTGCAAGCCCCGCAAGGCAGCCGGCAAGAAAAGCAAGCACCATTGCAAGATAAATATTCATTCCGCTGATTGTGCACATAACAAGAACGGCGCCGCCTGTGCCGAAAGAACCGTCCACCGTTAAATCGGCAATATCAAGAACACGGAAGGTGATATAAACACCGATTGCCATAATGCCCCAGATAATGCCCTGAGCTGCTGTGCCCGGAAGCGCAGAAAGAAAAGACATCATAAATAAAAATCCTCCGTATGTATAAAAAGCGGTGAGCGTAAAGACTCACCGCCTTTTGATTATCGTTTATTTAATCCTTATCAAAATTCGATTATGCATCAATTGCAACATAATCGGAAGGAACCGTGAGACCAAGCTTTTGAGCGCGGTCTGCAACATATTTCTTTGTAAGATTTGTTGCGGTTTTGATTTCCATATCAGCAGGGTTTGTGCCGTTTTGAAGAATATCGGCAGCCATTTCGCCCGCAACCTGGCCAAGGTTTTCATAGCTGATTGAAAGAGTTGCAACACCGCAGCCTTTGCATATGCCCTCTTCGCCGGCGATAATCGGAATGCCTGCCGGCTCTGCGATTTCATTTACGGCAGAAGTTGCCGAAGCAAGTGTGTTATCTGTAGGAACATAAATGGCATCAACCTCAGAGCAAGCCGTTGTGGTTACGGAAGCGATTTCATTTGTGTCTGCAACGGTGTAAACCTTAACAGTGTAACCGAGCTTTGTGAGTTCTGAAGAAACAACATCAGCCTGATATTTTGAATTGGCCTCTGCCGAGCAATAAAGGATGCCGATTGTTTTTGCATCCGGGCAAATTTCTTTAAACATTGCCGCCTGATCTGCAAGAGGAGCAAGATCCGATGAGCCGGTAACATTTATGCCTGTTTTACCCGTCCAGCTGCTTTGATCTATATCAAGTGCTGTGGCATAATCGGTGATAGAAGTGCCGACAATCGGAATTGTGTCGGTGGACTGCATTGCAGCCTGAAGTGCGGGAGTTGCATTGGCAAAAATAAGGTCAACGCCCTGAGAAACAAATCCGTTTGTAATAGTTGAGCAAGTTGCGGAGTCACCGCCGGCATTTTGCTCTACAAACTCAACATTATCCGCACCGAGCTTTTCGGTAAGAGCTTCCTTAAAGCCTTTTGTTGCCGCATCAAGAGCTTCATGCTGCACAAGCTGGCAGATGCCTACAGTATATTTCTTTGAGCCGCCTGTTTTTGAGCAGCCTGCAAATGCCGAAGCAATAAGCATTACCGCAAGGCACACGGCAATTATTCGCTTAATTGATTTTTTCATAATAATTCTCCTTGCTGTTTATCGCATTGACGCTTTAAAGCTTTTAGGCGATAAAGTGATTTTTCATTATAATAGCACAAATAAAAAAGGCTGTCAAACAAAATAAGAAAGTTTGACGCCTTTTTGTAATTATGAACAAATTATTGTGTTTTGTTTTGTGCGTATTTGCGCAACACGCTTACACTGCAATAAATTTGCAAAACAGAATTTTAAAGGCCGAATAAATTCGGCAGTGTTTCCGGATGCGGCCTTTTTTCATTTTACTTTAATATTTATTCAAGCTGATCTGCAATGCTTAAAATCAAATCCTGTGTTTTGCTCCATCCAAGACAAGGATCTGTGATTGATTTGCCGTAAACACCGTCTTCAATCTTTTGATTGCCGTCTTCAATATAAGATTCAATCATAAAGCCTTTAACAAAGTGCTTTATATCACTGCTGTGGCGCATTGAATGGAGCACCTCGTTTGCGATACGCACCTGCTCTAAATATTTTTTGCCGCTGTTTGAATGATTTGTATCCACAATAACGGCAGGATTTTTAAATTCCGGCTTTGAAGCATACATATTATAAAGGGTTATCAAATCTTCATAATGATAATTCGGGTGTGCAATGCCGTGCTTATCAACACCGCCTCTGAGAATTGCATGAGCAAGCTCATTGCCCTTTGTTTCAACCTCCCAGCCGCGATAAATAAATGTGTGGCCGCTTTGCGCTGCCGTAATTGCATTAAGCATAACGGAATAATCGCCGCTTGTGCCGTTTTTCATGCCGCACGGCACATCCATTCCGCTTGCCGCAAGGCGATGATCTTGATTTTCAACGCTGCGTGCGCCAACGGCAACATAAGAAAGCAAGTCTGAAAGATACCTGTAATTTGCAGGATAAAGCATTTCATCTGCGGCGGAAAGCCCCGTTTCCTCAATTGCTTTTGAATGGATTGAGCGCACGGCAAGAATTCCCGCATACATATCCGGAACACCGTCCGGATCCGGCTGATGCATCATTCCCTTATATCCCGCACCTGTTGTTCGAGGCTTACCGGTATAAATTCTCGGAATGATTATGATTTTATCCTTCACCTGCTCCTGAACTCTTGCAAGGCGATGCACATAATCAAGCACACTTTCCTCTCTGTCTGCCGAGCAAGGACCTATAACAAGCAAAAGCTTATTGCTTTTGCCTTTAAACACATTTGCAATTTCCGCATCCCTTGCAGCTTTGGCGGCAGCCGCTTTTTCACTGAGGGGATAAAGCTCCTTAACTTCCTTCGGCACCGGGAGCTTTCTTATGAAGCGCATGTTCATCATTGAATGGTCTTCCGTAATTTCCATAATATCACTCTTTTCATTCTTATTCTTATTGTTGCGAAGTTGCATTTATATTTCAGTTTACATAGTGTATTTTAGTACAGTTTCAGTTCAATGTCAAACACAGAGCACGAAACTTTACTTATGATATTTGGAATTATTGTTTATTGAAAAAGCCCTGTAAATCTGTTCAAGCAAAACAAGGCGTGCAAGCTGATGCGGCAAGGTCATTTTTCCGAATGAAAGTTTAATCCTGCCAAGCTGCTTAACCTGAGGTGAAAGCCCGAACGAGCCGCCTATTACAAATGCCAATGCCGAATTTCTCATGCCGGTTTGCGCAATCTGCTTTGCAAGCTGAGGTGATGAAAACTCACTGCCCTCTATGCACAGCGGCACAACAGCTGCGCCCTTAGGAATTTTGGCAATAATTCGCTCGCCTTCTTTTTGAAGCACTTTTTCAATTTCGCCGGCAGACGGTGAATCGCCGCAGCGTTCCTCGGCCACCTCAACAACATTTACCTTTGCAAATGCACTCAGGCGCTTTATATATTCGGCGCAGCCGTCTTTTAAATAGCTTTCCTTAAGCTTGCCGACGCATATAACGGAAACATTCATCATAGCACAATCAATCCTCCGTCGTTGGCAGGCTTAGAAACATAAAGGCGATAATCGTTGCCGTCCTTTGCGCCGAGTTCGTCAAGCGCCGAAACCATTGACTGCCGTGCAATTGCAGGCACATTGTTTTCACGGCTGAGATGAGAAAGCACAAGGCGTGTTGTGCCGCTTTGCAGCAATTCCTTTGCAAAATCATCTGCCGCCGTGTTTGAAAGGTGCCCTTTATCAGACAAAATTCTCTGTTTCAGCGGATATGGATAATAACCGTTTTCAAGAATTGAAATTTCGTGATTTGATTCAAGAAAAACAAGATCGGAGCCCGTTACACAGCGCCTGGCATCTTCCGTTACTATTCCCGTGTCTGTGCACACAGAGATTTTGCGCCCGCCGGACACTGTTAATTTATACCCTACGCAATCAACGGCATCGTGCGAATTATGAAACGCCTCTGCACACATATCTCCGAAATCAAGCTTTCCGTCTATTTCATTTAAATTTACCGTTGAATTAACAACCCCTGATTTACACATTTCTTCAAGCGTTGCGGGAGTTGCATAAACGGGTGTTTTATATCGTGCCGCAAACACACGAACACCGGAAACATGGTCTTTATGCTCATGCGTTACAAGCACTGCTTTGATGCTTTCGGGAGCAATTCCCAAATCATTAAGCGCTGCTTCGCACTTTTTTGCCGAAACGCCTATATCAACAAGCACTCCGCCCGAATTTGTTCCTATGTATATTGAATTACCGCTGCTGCCCGAATACAGCTGACACACCTTTGCCATACATTTACTCTTTCATAAAAAAATTAACAAAAAAGGGAGCAAAATATGCTCCCTAAAAAACCAAGCCGATCAGCCTGCATTTGCAACCGTTTCCGTCGGATCGGCGGGAACTCTGCTTATATCCGCACCAAGCGCAGAAAGCTTTTCAACTATATTTTCATAGCCTCTGTCAACATACTGGGTTTTTTCAACCACTGTTTGGCCGTTTGCAACAAGGCCTGCAATAATCATTGCCGCACCCGCACGCAAATCCGTTGCTTTAACCTTTACGCCGGTTAAATGATCAACACCTTCTATTACGGCAATTTTACCGTCTACCTGAATATTGGCACCCATTCTTAAAAGCTGGCCAACATATTGAAAGCGATTATCCCAAACGGATTCCGAAAGGATTGAAGTGCCCTTTGCGATTGCAAGCAACACTGCCATCTGAGGCTGCATATCCGTTGGAAAACCGGGATGAGGCATAGTTTTAACATTGCACCTGGTTAAAGGCTTAAAGCGAGTTACACGCACGGCATCATCATATTCAATGATTTCGGCGCCTGCCTCTTCAAGCTTTGCGCTGATAGATTCAAGGTGCTTGGGAATAACATTTTTAACAAGCACATCGCCGCCGCAAGCCGCAGCAGCAACCATATAAGTGCCTGCTTCTATTTGATCGGGAATAACTGAATATGTGCAGCCGTGAAGCTTTTCAACACCGCGGATTTTAATAACATCCGTGCCGGCGCCTCTTACATCCGCACCCATAGAATTAAGAAAGTTTGCAAGATCAACTATATGAGGCTCCTTGGCAGCATTTTCAATAACGGTAAGCCCTCTTGCAAGCACTGCCGCAAGCATAACATTTATTGTTGCGCCAACCGAAACAACATCCATATAAATAGATGTGCCCACAAGCTTTTCCGCCTCTGCGCAAACCATGCCGTTTACTATGTTTACATCCGCACCGAGCATTTTAAATCCCTTTATGTGCTGATCAATAGGTCTGTCGCCGAAATCGCAGCCGCCGGGGAGTGCAACATTTGCTTTTCTAAATCTGCCAAGCATTGCACCGATAAGGTAATAGCTTGCTCTGAAATGCGATGCAAGCTCATACGGCACAGGATTGCACTTAAGCACACGCGTGTCTATTTCAATAGTATCTTTATTAACAACCTTAATATGTGCACCCATTTGATCAAGAATTTTGATAATGAGCGAAACATCTGAAATATTGGGTATATTTTCAATTCTTACAATATCATCCGCCAAAATAGCAGCAGGAATGATTGCAACAGCGGCATTCTTTGCGCCGCTTATATTAACCTCACCAAACAGCTCTTTGCCGCCGTTAATAACAAAATTTTCCACAGCTTTTCCCTCTTTAAAACGGAATATAACAATTTAATGTAGCAAGTATATATAAAAACTAAATAAACATAAACAAAGCGGAATAAAAGCATCGTATGTAAACGATATTCCTTTAAACCTTGAACATTATAACAGAATGCAAAGAAAAAATAAAGGGCTTTTAATAATTCGATACCCTTTTGTAACATATAAATTTAAGCCAAAAACAACAAGATATATGGGCAACATTCCCAAAATGCGCCTAAATAGGGATATTTACACATTTTAAAAAAAATTTTAATTTCCACATTATTCAGCAAATTACAAAATTGTTACAATGTTTTTTGGCGATTTTGACGAATTTTTGCAACGCATGCAAACGCTTTTCATCATTAACACGGCAACAATAATATTATTTGAAGCAAATTTGATTTTATCAAACACAAAGCGGCAAAAAAAGAATGCAAAAAATGCAAACAGAACAGCGCTGTTTACAGCAAAAGCAAGCAATGTGAACACCGCTGCCGGATGTGTTGACAAAGTATTTGATTTATTGTATCATATTATACAAATATATTTTTTTATCGGAGGATTGATTTTGGACGGTTCCTTATGGCCTCTGCTATTATTGCAGGTGGCTTTGATTGCGCTGAACGCAGTTTTTGCGGCAGCGGAAATCGCAATAGTAAGCGTAAACGACAATAAAATGGCAAAGCTGGCAAAAGAGGGCAACAAAAAAGCAAAAATACTTGTTAAGCTGACCTCACAGCCGTCAAACTTTTTGGCTACCATTCAAATTGCAATAACGCTTGCAGGCTTTTTGGGCTCGGCTTTTGCCGCAGATAACTTTGCGGGGCCGATTGTTGAAGCAATTTTAAATGCAGGGGCAAAAATCCCGGCAGGCACACTTAACAGCATTGTTGTTATTTTAATCACGCTGCTGCTTTCGTTTTTCACCATTATATTCGGTGAGCTTGTGCCAAAACGAATTGCAATGCGAAAGGCGGAAAAGGTTGCCCTTGGAATTTCAGGGCTGATTTATGTTATTTCCGTTATTTTCAAGCCTGTTGTTTGGTTGCTTATGAGCAGCACAAATTTGGTGCTGCGTATGTTTAAAATAGACCCTAACGACACCGAAGAAGATGTCAGCGAAGAAGACATACGAATGATGGTTGATGTTGGCAGCGAAAGCGGCGCCATTGATAAAACGGAGCAAGAATTCATCCAAAATGTGTTTGAATTTGACGATTTAACTGCCGGAGAGGTTGCAGTGCACAGAACCGAGGTTTCCATTCTTTGGCTTGATGAAAGCCCGGATGAATGGGACAAAACAATTCACGGCAGCAGGCACAAGATTTACCCGATTTGCGATGAAACGGTTGATAATGTTATCGGCCTTTTAAATGCAAAGGATTATTTCAGGCTGAGCACCAAAGATCGTGAAACCATTATGAAAAAGGCGGTTCGCCCGCCATATTTCGTGCCCGAAAGCGTTAAGCTTGACGTGCTTTTCAAAAACATGAAAAAAAGCCGCCACAATTTTGCGATTGTGCTTGACGAATACGGCGGAACAACTGGAATTATAACAATTAACGATTTGCTTGAAAAGCTTGTTGGTGATTTTGATTATGAGGATGAGGAAAGCAAGCCCGACGAATCCATTGAAAGGCTTGATTCCAAAACTTGGAAAATCACGGGAAACCCCGATATAGACGATATTGAGGAAGCGCTTGATATTCCGCTTAAAAGCGAGGATTGCGACACTTTCAGCGGCCTTGTGTTTGATGCGCTCGGATCCGTGCCGGATGACGGCAATAAACCGTTTGAAATTGAAACGGCGGGCCTTGTTATTAAAGTTTTAAGCGTTAAAAATCACCAAGTGCAAACGGCAATTGTGTGCAAAGAAAATCCGCCTAAAAGCAGCAACAACGATAATCAGGAAAAAGCAGACGGCGAAAAAAAAGAATCAGAATAACATTAAACGGCAGATGAAAACCATCTGCCGTTTTTTTATGTGCAACTTATATTCGGTTATTTAATCAAATAACATCATGCTGATTATTATAACTGCCGCCGGTTAAAATATTATCCGCAGCAGATATGAGCTGCCGCAAATCCGAATTTCCTTTAACTGTTTTGGAAGGCGCCGAAACCGACGCCATAACAAGATTGTAATAGGCGCTGCCTTTGGAATGAATGTTTACGGAGCCGTCAAGCGCAGACAGCCAAACCTCTGCAATCATTTCACGAAGCGGCTTATAGCGATATTCAAGCGCCTGTGCACGGGTTACATTGCCCTGCAAATGCATTGCTTTAAGAAATTTATACGCATCCCAAACAAGAGCCGTGTCTATTTTTTTGAGCAACGGTTTTATTACGGGCCAAAGCGGCAAAAGCTTTTTGGGATTTATTCCGAGGGCTTCCGTTCTTTCGGCAAACTGCTTTTTATCTCTGCATTCCGTTATTCTGAAAATCAAATCGCAGGCATGGCGTGCAAGATAATCACCGGCATCCGTTTCATACCCGTTCACAAGAAATGATTTTAAATGCCTGACATTGTATTCAAGTCTGCCGTTCTCAAGAACGGAAACATCAACAATGGGTGCCGGATAACCGCTGAGTGCGCCGACATTAACCTCCGTTATCTTGTTGCCGGCCCGGCTTGTGAAAGAATCGGTGTGCTGAATATGGCTGTGGCCGACAAACATATATTTAAGCCCTGCATCCGCAAAAAAGGACGCAACTTCTTCCCTGTTTTCAACGCAGGTGGAGCCGCCTGTAAGCAACGGCGAAATATGCGGCACAAGCAAATGATGCTCTATGCCGATAAGCGTGCAGCCGCATCTTTTTGCATCATCTATCTGCTCTGTTATCCATTTACGGCAATCCGCATCAAACCCGGCATGGCCGTTTTCGTTTTTATCGTCATTAAGGCACAGCACTCGCACTTTTTCGGAAAGTGCAATAACAAAGCAAACCGTGCCTATTTTTGCGGTGAATGTGCTTATTGCCTGCTTAGGGCCGAAATCGGCATAAAACTTAGGCAAATCATAGCTTTTCATAACCGGCACATCGTTATAAACCGCATCACCCTCAAATCGGCGCGGATTTTCATCGCAGCACCAATCATGTGTTGCCGTTATCAAATAAACCGGCTTGCTTTTTTGAAGTTCATAAAGCTTTTTGCGAAATTCAATGTGTGAAATCATTTCACCGTCATTTGAAACATCGCCCAATATAAACACGGCATCCGTATCCGACTTTGCAATATCGGCAAATGCAGCATCTGTGATTTCCGCCGTTTCGGCAAGGCATTTTTGATCTGACCCGGAGCGCAATTCATAGGCCTTGCCGCAAGTGCCGAGGGATTTTGAATAATAATGAGTATCTGCAATAAAAGTTATTTTCATAAAACCACCGTTTTAAAATACAGGATTCAAAATTGAAAAATACAATTTTAAAAATTCAATTTCAGCCGTTCGTTTTGCCCGAAATAAAAGCAGCAGGCGGCGCAAAGCACCTCCTGCCAAACACTAAAAAACAATCAATCGTTTGCGGCAACAGATTCCGACACTTCGTTTTCTGCGCCTTTTTCGGATTTGAGACGTGCACGCCTTTCCATAATGTCCTTCATCATTTGGCGATGACCGTCGCCCGTAATATTATAGAAATGCATCGGCACAAGCATAAGCAAATAGCCTATTGCCGGCACAAGAGTCGTGAGCAAAAACAGAGCCATATTGGTTTGCGCATTTTGCACCAAAGAGCCCTCTGTGTGCTGCATATAGCCGGTTATACCAAGAATTGCAAGGCCGATTGAGGATGAAAACGTGTTTTCGATTTTGCCCGTAAAGCTCATGATAGAAAGCATAATGCCCTCAACACGAGTGCCTGTTTTCCATTCGATATAATCAACGGTTTCCGCTTCCATTTCCTTTTGAATAAGATTTTTAAATTCAAGCGGAATTGCAGTAAGCCCTGTAAAGAGCACAACAATTATGCCTACGAAAAGTGAGACGCTTGTTCCCTCAGGCTTCTTCATAAGCCCGTTATAGCAGGTCACCGCAAAAAGCACATGCAAAATTATAGCGGCAACACAGCAGCCCTGATAAAACCTCTTGCTGTCTGCCTTTTTACCGAGAGATTCGATGATTTTGGGAACGAGTATTCCCGCAAAAAGGAAGCCGGGAAACTTAACAACATCAATAAAAATATTATATTTTCTGTTGAACATAAGATCGGCAACAAAATAAAACGAAACCTGCTCTGCAATTTTGCAAATAACAAAAAAGACATTTCCTAAGAAGAGCATGAGCAAAGGTCTGTTTTTAAACAGCAGTGCGAAACAATCCTTAACGGCAGGCACATCTTCCTTGTGCTCTGCCCTTTCCTTGGTGTTTTTATAAGTTAACCTTGTTAAAAACACAATTCCTATTGCCGAAATCACGGCGGAAGTGAGATATGCCTGCGGCGTATGGTCCTTAAAATAAGGCAGAAGCGCTGCGCCGGCAACGAAAACCTGCGGCAATGCGCCAAGAACAGAGCGAACAATTGAACTTACACCAAACAGCTTTGTGCGCTCTATTCCGCTTGGCGTGATTGAAAACGCAAGTGCACCCATGGGAATATCAAATGCCGTGTATGTTACATCAAGGCCAACAAAAAGGATAGTGGTATAAATAATGTTAAACAGCGGTGAAGCATCTGCACTGCCGATGAAAAACAAAATCATAACAAGCGAAACAAACAAAGGAGCCCATTTGATATAGGGGCGCATTTGCCCATCCTTTGTTCGAGTTTTATCAACAATAACGCCCATAATAGGATCATTTATTGCATCAAAAATTCCGCAATAAAGCCTGATTTGCGCTGCAACGCTCATTGGGTCTTTAAGCTTTTTGAAAAGCACGTTTGTTAAAAAGAAATTTATGTATTTTGACGAGGTCATGCTTGTATTCATACCCTGTGCGCCGCGCCCCACCGCATATGAAAGCGTTTCGCGCCAGGTTAAATAAGTTTCCTCGCCAACATCCTTTTTAATAATTTTACTGTTTAAAAAATCGTTTATTTTGCCCATTTAATCTTTTCCTTGCCTTTCGGCTGCAATATTTTTATAGCGGATTTTAAAACCGCACACACCGCAGGCAGCCTCAGCGATGCACAATAACAGCTAAAGCTTATTTTTGCAAATTGCTTTATATATGCTGCTTATTTAATCTTTGTGATTTTGTTTTTTTTAACGAAATAAACATTATCGGCAATATCCATCATTGCCTTATCGTTCATGGAATCCGTGTAAAAATTCTCTATATGCATTCCGGGAAAAACCTCGTTAAAAATTTTAACCTTGTTTTCAAGAAAGCAAAGGCGCTTAAATTTACCCGTTTCCTTATCAATGCTGGAGCCGACATAATGCTTTATGCCGATTCTTTTTGCTATTTCATCAAGCAAAAAATCTGTTGAACCGGAAACTATAATATCGCTTTCTTTTTGCACTTTCTTATACCACGGCTTTATCTTGTGCTCGTTTTTATTCCAAAAATCAACAACGGCGGCAGAAATATCGCCGATTTTAACATAATACCCTTCCAAAAAGGAAGCATATGCACCAATCGCCTCTTCAACAGTAAAAAGATGCAGCGCATCCTTTGCGGCAATCCACAAAAGCTTTGGAATATAGCGCCAAATTCTTACATCGCGGCGCACAAAATAAAGAATGAAATCCACAAGAGTTTCGCCGTCATAAATAGTGTTATCAAAATCATAAACATTAACGTTCATAATACTACAGTCCGTTTTTCAAATCAAAGTAAAGATTATGAGAAAATTTAATAAAAAATAAAATTTTCCATAGTTTAATATTAGCAAACTCCAAGCACAAAATCAACAAAAAATTAGCATCCTAAAAATAAAAGCGGCTTGCCGGTTTTAAAGCAAAAAAATTACAACTGCATAAAAATTATTTTGTTAATTTTTTATCAAATCTTGACATTCGGGCAAACTACATATATATTAAAATAAGTATATTTAAATAAAGGAAGGCAGCCTAAACTGCCAAAACGGTAATTGAAAAATGAAAGAAAAATCCATTAAAACCGATGTTGTAATAGTCGGCAGCGGAGTTGCAGGGCTTTTTGCCGCACTGTGCCTGCCTAAGGATAAAAACGCTCTTGTTATCACCAAAGAGGATCTCAAAGAATGTGATTCATATTTGGCTCAGGGCGGTGTTTGCGTGCTTAAAAACATTGATGATTTTGAATGCTATTTTGAAGACACAATGAAAGCAGGCCATTATGAAAACGATCCCGAAAGCGTTAGGGTTATGATTGAATCATCGCCCGATGTTATCGGCACGCTGGTTGAACTGGGTGTTGACTTTGACACTAATAACGGCGGCGATTTCAACTACACAAGAGAAGGAGCTCACAGGCAAAACAGGATTTTGCATCATAAGGACGAAACCGGCAAAGAAATCACGGCAACCCTGCTTGCAATTGCAAAAACCAAGAAAAACATCACCTTTGTTACAAACACAACGATGATTGATATTATAGAAAAAAACAACACCTGCTACGGCATAGTTGTTGAAGACGCAAACGGCGAAAGAAGCGCAATTTTTGCAAGAGATGTTATTTTGGCAACGGGCGGCATAGGCGGTTTGTTTAAAAACTCCACCAATTTCCCGCACATCACTGGCGATGCCTTTGCAATTGCACTTAAGCACAACATTGAGCTTAAAGATATAAACTATATTCAAATTCATCCCACCACGCTTTACAGCAAAAAAAGCGGACGGCGCTTTCTTATCAGCGAAAGCGTAAGAGGCGAGGGTGCAATTTTGCTTAACGAAAACGGCGAAAGATTTACGGATGAGCTTCAACCGCGAGATGTTGTTACCGAAGCCATTTGCAAGGAAATGGAAAAATTCGGCACAGACCATGTTTATCTTACCCTGCCGACAATGACAAGCGAAGAAGCCGCAAAGAGATTCCCAAACATTTTTGAGGAATGCATGGAAGAGGGCTATGATATAACGAAAGACAAGGTGCCCGTTACACCCGGCCAGCACTATATGATGGGTGGAATTAAAACAGACATAAACGGCTGCACATCCATGTGCCACCTTTATGCGGCAGGCGAAACGGCCTGCAACGGAGTGCACGGCAGAAACAGACTTGCATCAAACAGCTTGCTGGAGAGTCTTGTTTTCTCAAAGCGAGCAGCCGATTTAATTGCAGGCGACGATTCTGAAAAGCCGCAATATGAGCCTGAAATTGATTTTGCCGCAATGCCGCCGAAGGCAGAGCGTGAAAATGAATTCAAAAACATTATCATGGCCGAAATCAAACGAAAGGATCCCAAATTCTATGATAAATGGTGTAACAATGAAAATCAATGTTGACGATTATATCATCAACACTCTTAAAGAAGATATCACAAGCGAGGATGTTTCAACAAACGCCGTTATGCCCGAAAGCAGGCAGGGAAAGGCAGAGCTTATCTGCAAAAGCAGCGGTATAATCTGCGGCCTTGGCGTTTTTGAACGCACATTCACACTGCTTGACGAAAATGCAAAATTTGAAACAAGCGTTAAGGACGGCGATTTTGTTGAAAAAGGAATGCTGCTTGGCGTTGTTTACGGCGACATCAGAGCACTGCTTTCCAGCGAACGCACAGCGCTTAACTATTTGCAAAGAATGAGCGGAATTGCCACAATAACCAAAGAATATGCCAAGGAACTTGAAGGCACGGGCACAACTTTGCTTGACACAAGAAAAACAACGCCGAATATGCGCCCGTTTGAAAAATATGCCGTAACCGTAGGCGGAGGCAAAAACCACCGCTACAATCTTTCCGACGGAGTTTTGCTTAAAGACAACCACATAGGAGCAGCAGGCTCCGTTACAAAAGCGATTAAGGCCGCAAAAGAATATGCGCCATTCGTAAGAAAAATTGAAATTGAAACCGAAACCTTTGAGCAAGTGCAAGAAGCTGTTGAAGCAGGAGCAGACATTATTATGCTTGATAACATGAGCACCGCACAAATGGCAGAATGCGTTAAATTTATTAACGGCAGAGCACAAACGGAATGCAGCGGAAATGTTACCAAAGAAAGGCTTAAAGAAATTGCCGCCACCGGTGTGGATTTCGTTTCATGCGGTGCGCTTACTCACTCGGCACCCATTATGGATGTAAGCCTTAAAAATCTTGTTCCAATTGAATAAATGATAATTATTTTTTGATTTAGCGGTAATAAGCAAATAAATATTACGGAGAATCAATATGAAAAAATGTGTTAAACATTTTGCGCAAGTTCTTTATTCAATCTTATCCGCCGTTTCGGCAACGGTTGCTTTTTATTTGATTAGCGGATTAGCATTAAGAAATTCCACGCAGGATACAGGGCTTACTGTATTAGACATAATCACCGCCATTTTGGCACTTATTTTTAATTTGCTTTTCGGGCTGCACTTCTGTGGCAAGCTTACAAAAGCGGGATACATAATACAATTTGCTTTTTTGTTGGCAATAACGGCAGTTTCCGTTTATTTTGAGGGAACTTATTGGGTTTATATATGCATGCTTTTAAACCCTGTTTATTCCTTTGCAAAAGAAGCGATTTGCAGCATGAACACAGCAGCAAACAATTCTGCGGCACTTGATGCGGTGCTTGCCTTGGCTTCATCTGCTTTGCCGGGCTTATTTATGTTTTTAGGCTCAAAAGCGGCAAAGAAAAAAGCATAGCCGCAGCAACAGCATAATATATTTAAATCAGCACAAATAAAAAAACCATTATCATTTTGCATTATGCAATTGATAATGGTTTTATTTTTTATCATAATAATTTGAAACACCTGCAACACAAAAGCATTCGCAATCCAAATAAATACCTAATGTGCTTAATTTATTTTGCAAAAATAAAAAATTATGCCAACACTCTGCCGAGAAAACTTGGCAAAAGTGTTGGCATTGCTTATTTTCCCCGAAGCACACGGGGAAATCAAATATTAAGGCTTTTCTTTATGCCGAATAAAACTGCAACGCTTTGCTAAATAAGCGCAACACCGTTTGCATCAGTGTTAATTTTACCCGTCAAAATCATAATTCCCTCAACAAGAGCCCAAATTCCTATTGCAACAGGACCAATGCCGAAAGCGGCTGCGCCCAAAAGAGAAACCACAAGCTGAATAATTGCTTTTGTTGTGAACCCCAAATAAAAATTATGAATTCCCAAGGTTCCCAAAAAGATTGCCAACAAGCCTGCAGTCAATTTTGATTTTTGAGCAACCGGTGCTGCGGTTGGTGTAACCGGGGGTGCAGCTCCGGGAGCTTGGGCACCGAGTGCAGCTCCGCAAGCGGAACAATTGAGTGCATTATCTGGGTTATTAAGGCCACAATTTGGACAATACATATACGTACCTCCGTTATTATATATTTGGACATCTGCCCGCATTATTAAGTACAAAACAACACATTGTGAATTATCAATAAAAATTTATTACAAATTCAAGTATGTTTTGTTAATTTTATCTTAACAAATAAAACATAAGTTGTCAATACATATTTAAGAATTTGTCAATAAATTGTCAATATACATAACGGACGGAATATAAAAACGCTTAAATGTGCCGCAGATTCCGATTGTTTCAAGATTTATCTGCAATCTGCCTTAACAGACACTCTGCTTTGAATTTAGAAAACAGAGCCGGTTTACAAAATCAAAGAGTAACGCCACTTTTAAAAATTGCGATTTCACGAATACCGTTTATTTCATTTTTAGTTTGCAAGCCGCAAGCCGTGCGCAAAATCAGATCAAAAAGTTGATTTTCTTTGCCGGATTGAGCATCATAATCTATCCAGCTGCTTTTTGCCGCAGCCAAAGCCGAATTTGAAGAAATTTTAAGTGTAGGCACCGGCGCGCCGAGCGGAGTACCTCTGCCTGTTGTAAACAAAATCAAATGGCATCCGGCCGCACAAAGATTGGTTGCCGCCACTATGTCGTTTCCCGGGCCGGCAAGCAAATTAAGCCCCGGCGTGCAGGCTGTATCTCCGTAATCAAGCACGGCAGTTACCGGCGCCGTGCCGCCTTTTTGAACACAGCCGAGTGATTTTTCTTCAAGAGTGGTGATGCCGCCGGCCTTATTTCCCGGCGATGGATTTTCGCTTATCGGCTGATTATGAGCAATAAAATAGCTTTTATAATTGTTTATAAGATCAACAGTTTTTCTGAAAACAGTTTCGTTAACGCAGCGATTCATCAGCAATTGCTCGGCGCCGAACATTTCCGGCACTTCCGTTAAAACGGCAATGCCGCCCATTGCAGTTAATTTATCTGCTATTTTACCGCAAAGCGGGTTTGCCGTTATGCCGGATAAGCCGTCGCTTCCGCCGCATTTCAAACCGATTCTAAGTTTTGAAGCAGAAACGGCAATTCGCTTATCCTCCGCTGCAACGGCACTGAGCTCGCTTATGATTTTTTTGCCGCACGCTATTTCATCATCGGCATCACGGCAATTCAAAAAGCGTATTCTTTTTGAATCATAATCACCGAGTTGCTTTTTAAATTCCGCAATATTATTGTTTTCACAGCCAAGCCCAAGAACAAGCACGCCGCCTGCATTTGGATGCTTCACAAGCCCGGCAAGCACCTTTTGCGTGATTTCTAAATCGCTGCCAAGCTGGCTGCAACCATAAGGATGATTAAATGCAAAAGCGCCAGTTTCCCTTGCAATGGAGCTTGCAATTCCGTTTACGCAGCCTACTGTTGGCACAATCCAAATATCATTTCTGATTCCTATATCGCCGTTTTTGCGCACAAAAGCATTTATTTGCGGCGCCTGCCGTGCTGCCAAAGGCTTTATATCGGGCGAATATTCATAGCTTTTTAAGCCGGATAAGGCGGTTTTTAAATTATGGCTGTGCACATGCTCTCCGATTTTTATATTTGCACATGCAACGCCTATAGGAAAGCCATACTTAATTACAAATTCGCCTTTCTTTATATTTTCGGTTGCATATTTGTGCCCGTTTTCGAGGCACACTTTAACATTATCGTTTTTGTTGATTAAAACATACTCCATTTTATCGCCTCTGCCAAACCGCAAGAATTCATTTTATCTTCGCACTCATAAGCCTTTTTTTCAAGAAAGCTTAAATCGGCACCCCATAAATCTTTATTCAAAAGAATTTCATGAATATCGTTATTCTTTATAAACCGCACTTTTTCCGGATCATCTTGCGGACTTTCGTTTTTATAGTATTTCAAAAGGCACACAAGCGAAAGCACAAGCGGCGCGGGAACTGCTTTGCTTGCATTAAAATAATCAAAAACAATCGGCAGCACCCGTACTGAATATTTACTGATTGAATTAAGGGCAATCGACCGCCACATATGCTTTATGTAAGGATTTGAAAATCGTTCAAGCACGGCTTTTGCAAATTCATCTGCCTGATTATTATCCGAAAGGGTCGGCAAAATACAATCAAAAAGGCAGCAGTTTAAAAATCTTGAAAGAAGCTCATTTTCAAGGCTTTCACGCACTGTTTCAACTCCGATCAATAATGACGGGAAAACAAGCGAAGTGTGCGCACCGTTTAAAATACGAACCTTCATTTTTTTATACGGGGCAATATTCTTTGCCCACACAACATTCACACCTGCTTTTTTTAGCGGAAATTCATCTTCATAATTTCCCTCTATAACCCACAAATGATAAGGCTCTGCCGTGTTTAGAAGATCATCTTTTTTGCCTATCTCGGCAAAGATGCTATCTGCTTCTTCATGGGGATAGCCTGTTACGATTCTGTCCACAAGAGTGGAGCAAAAATGATTTTCATTTTCAATCCATTGCAAAAATCCGCTTTCCAGCCCCCATAACCTTGCATATTTCAGCACACAATTTTTAAGTTCTTTTCCGTTATCATCTATCAACTCGCAGGCAAATATCACAAATCCGGGTAAGGCCTTGGCGTATCTTTCATATAAAAGCCTTGCCAGCTTTGCAGGAAAGGCTTTTGGCGGCTTATCGCAGAATTTGCAGGTTGCATCAAATTCTATGCCTGCTTCGGTTGTATTTGAAACAATAAATTTCAGATTCGGATTTTCGGCAAGAGCAATAAACGAATCAAAATCCTGATAAGGATTTACGGCACGGCTTATTGAATGAATTTCTTGCCTCTTATTTATTTCTTTTCCGTTTTCAATGCCTCTTAAAAACAAATTATAAACACCCTGCTGCCCGTTTATTTTTGCAACAGCTTTTGAATCCGTAGGAGAAACAACAACAATTTTTCCGCCATACAAATTCTTTTTATTCATTTCATCCACAAAGCAATCCACAAAGCCTCTGAGAAAATTTCCCGTGCCGAATTGCAAAATTGTTTCATTCATATTTTCATCTCCGATTTTTGCCGATGCCGAATAAACAAAGCCGTATTTCACCGCATTTTAAGGCATCCGGCCGCCCAAACTTTATTCACGGCGCAGATAAAATATAGCACAGCAATCCTGATTTGTCTACATATAAAAGTGCAAAAAAAGCAGGCAGCGAGTATTATTCGCCGCCTGCAAAAAGCATCAATATTCAATGTTATCGGTTGTTATATATTTTACTCCAAGTGAGGAAAGGCGTGAAACGGCTTCGGGGTCATCCACCGTCCAAGCACCCGTGGTTAAACCGGCATCAACACATTTTTTTATGATTTCATCAGTGTTTTCCTCTTTTTTGTAGTTGAAATCTATGCCGCAATCGCCGCCGATTTCAAGAGCTTTTTGTATATCCTCTTCCGTTATCTTTTGCACAATATACCAGCACGGAGCATCCGTAAGCTTTCGCATTGCCTGCAAATTTTCATATTTAAATGAAATAAACACGGGCTTTAATTCGGGATAAACAGAAAGCAAATCAACAATTTCATCATAATGCTCTGTGTTGTTTGCGCCCTTAAGTTCAATAACTGGCACCATGGAATATCTGCTGCAAATATCAAGATATTCATGCAATGTGCAGATTTTCAAATTGCTGTAATTATCAACATTAACGCCGTTATCAACATTTTCCTGCAAAAGCTCATCAAGAGTTTTCTTTTCTATTTTAGATGCGCCGTCCGTCATTCGATACGTGTTAAAATCGTGGTGAATAACCCAAGTGCCGTCTTCGGTTCTGTAAACATCGCACTCTGCGCCGTAAAAGCCTGCCTTGCCGGCCTCTTCAAATGCAGGAGCCGTGTTTTCCGGAGCAACCGCCCTGAAGCCTCTGTGCGCCACAAGATTAACATCCTCTGCGGTTTGATAAACAGTGTAATCCGCTGTTTTGCAATATTGATTAAGAGCCACAAGTCCTGCCGCAACCACAAGCAAAATAAGCGCAAGCAGCACACTGAGCACAATAATCAATATTTTTTTCTTTTTACTCATTTTCTTTTTGGCAGTGTTATTTTCACTCATTGCCGTTATCAACTCCGTTTCTTGAATTTTCCGCATTGGGGAATTTTAAAATTCGCCCCGTGTCGGCCACAAACCGACCGTCCTCCCATCTGCCCTTAACCCCTTTGGCAGACATTCCGATTTGGAAATGAAGCTGTGCTATACCGAAATCGATGCTTTTATCCGAATACGGCTCATCCACATAAGCGGAAACAACGCCGTTTTCATACCTGAATTTAACCGGGCGGCGATTTACCGAGCTTGGCGCCTTTTCAACCTGCTGCATGGCATAGACTATTTCCGGAGTGATTTTTTCATCACAAAATTCAAACATTTTTTGATATGGCTTACTGTTTTTGTGTGTGGCAGAATAAATCATTTTTTCCTTGATACTTAGCTTTTCAGAAACATTGCCGATTGCAATAACGCAATAAAGGCGATGCCCTTTTGGCAAATCAAGCTTTTCAAGCACTTTGTTTTCATTATAGCTGCCAACCCAGCAGGTGCCTATGCCGTGATAAGCGCATTGTAGCACAATGGTTTCGCCGTAATATCCGCAAGCCTGCCTTGCCGGTATTGTATCCGGCCCGCAAACCGCAATCAAGCTCATCATACCGGATTGCAAATTAAAAGCAAAGCGTGCATCATCAATAAAAACAAAATCCAGCCCTGCCTTTTCATTTACATAATCAACAAGCTCGGAAATAAGCTGCTTAACATCATCATCAAGCGCTCTTGGTTTAAACGCACGCCTTGAGCGGCGTTTATCTATTGCAATCAAGTATTCTGCATTTGTCATTATTTATTTTCCCCAGTTTTCTATAACCGAATTAAGCCTTTCATACTGCTTTGTGGTGATATTATCGGGCTTTAAAACAAGAATTCGTTTCATTGTAATTGTTTGATTAACAGTCCACACGGAAAGTTTGTAGCCGTTTTCGTGAAGAAGCTTTGAAAGTGTGCCGCTTGCTCCGGTGAAATTGCAGTTTATTCCAACCGCACCCGTTTCATCAAGAATTTGCAGCAGTTTTTTTTGATAATCCTCGCCGAAAATCTTAAAGCGAGAAGGCTGATAATTTAAATAGTATTCCATATCGCAGCAGGCCGAATCCTTTACCGCCTTAACATCCGGCTGGCTTATACCTGTTAAAAACGCTCTGTCAAGCAAATTATATTCCACAAGCAAATCATGAAGGGCGTTTAAAGTGCGTGTTTCCTTGATATCAAGATTTATAAGGCATGTGCCGCCTTGAAGCAGCTTAAAAGCATCTGCAACAGGCACTCCGTCACTGTTTGTTACCGCAATATCATGATTCATAACAAGTGTTTTATCCGGCCTTTGGCGAATATCAATTTCCATAACGGCAACATTGTTATCAAGAGCCGCCTGAACAAATTCAAGAGAATTATCCTCTGCGCCGAGAGAGCCTGTGTGAGCGGTGACGGTGAAACCATCCACAAATTTCAGAGTCCTTTCATCATAGGATTTAGTGATGGCGTATGTTGCAACCCCTGCAACAAGCGCAACAGAAACAAGGAATGCCGCCACTTGATAAGAAAAATGCTTTGCCCAAGTGGGAGTCATATTTCTTTTCAGAAACTTCTTGAATTTCTGCCACTTTGATATTTTGTTTTCCATAATTACCCCTTAAAATTTCCCCTGAAAGCACAAAAGGGCATTAAACATTCGCCGTTTAATGCCCCTTGTTAAATAATCAATCCTGTTTGCTGCCCGAGTAGTTAGGAGCTTCTTTGGTGATATAAACATCGTGCGGATGGCTTTCAACTAAGCCTGCACCTGTTATCTTTATGAACTTTGCATTTGTGCGAAGCTCTTCAATGCTGTGGCAACCCACATAACCCATACCGGAGCGAAGGCCGCCCATCATTTGGAATACGGTGTCGCCTACAGGTCCCTTATAAGGCACACGGCCTTCAACACCTTCCGGAACGAACTTCTTGGTGCCGTTTTGGAAATATCTGTCTGCCGAGCCTTTGTTCATTGCGCCGAGAGAGCCCATGCCGCGATAAACCTTAAACTGACGGCCCTGGTAAATTTCCGTGTCTCCGGGTGATTCCTCACAGCCCGCAACAAGAGAGCCTACCATAACAACGCTGCCGCCTGCGGCAATAGCCTTAACGATTTCGCCGCTGTATTTAATACCGCCGTCTGCGATAATCGGAATACCGTATTTATCTGCCATTTCGGCACTGTCATAAATAGCGGTGATTTGCGGAACGCCGATACCTGCAACAACACGGGTGGTGCAAATTGAGCCTGGGCCGATACCAACCTTAACGGCATCCGCACCTGCTTTAATGAGAGCCTCTGTTCCCTCTGCAGTGGCAACATTGCCGGCGATAAGAGAAATGTGCGGAAAAGCATTTTTAACCATTTCAACAGCCTTGAGAATATTTTTTGAATGGCCGTGAGCCGAATCCAAAATAAACGCATCAACCTGAGCATCGGCCAAAGCCTTAGCTCTGTCCAGCATATCATTTGTTACGCCGATGGCAGCTGCGCAAAGCAATCTGTCTTTAGAATCACGAGCCGTGTTCGGATATTTAAAGCTTTTTTCAATATCCTTAATTGTTACAAGGCCTGTGAGCTTGCCGTTTTTATCAACAAGAGGAAGCTTTTCAACCTTTGATGCCATAAGCACTTTTTTTGCTTCTTCAAGAGTCATGCCTGCAACACCTGTTACAAGCTTATCCTTAGGAGTCATAACAGAAGCGATTTTAACGGAATAATCGCTCATAAATCTCATATCTCTGTTAGTTAAAATACCAACCAATGTGCCGTCTTTTTCGCAAATCGGAACGCCGCTGATTCTGTATTTGCGCATCAAATTTTCCGCATCAAGTGCGGTGTTTTCGGGTGAAAGATAGAAAGGATCGGTAATAACACCGTTTTCGGATCTTTTAACCTTATCAACTTCCGTTGCCTGATCCTCAATGGTCATATTCTTATGAATAACGCCGATACCGCCCTCACGAGCAATTGCAATTGCCATGCCGGATTCGGTTACGGTATCCATAGCGGAGGTCATAAGCGGAATATTAAGCTTGATATTCTTTGTAAGATGAGTTGAAAGATCAACCTCATTCGGAAGAACATCACTTTCCGCAGGGATAAGGAGCACATCATCAAAGGTGAGCCCTTCTTTAACAAATTTAGCGCCGTATTCGCTCATATAGTCTTCCTCCAATATATAAAATTATTTTATTTATAATAGCACAATTGACCGCCTGTGTTCAAGTATTATTTTTGAACAGCTGCAATGATTTTTTTAACAGTGGCATCAACACTGCTTTTGCAGCAATCAATAACCGCATCTGCATATTTTTCATAAAGCGGCAGCCTTTTATCATACATTTGGCGCAGCGTTTCGCCTTTTTCAAGAGCAATTCCCCTGCTGCTTAAATTATTTATGCGCTTTTGCATTTCTTCAAAACTTAAATGAAGATAAATAACCTTGCCCGTTTTCTTTAAATGATTCATTGCCGCATCGCTGTAAACAACGCTGCCGCCCGTTGCGATAACCGTGCCCGCTATGTCAAGCGAAAGCACGGCATTTTCCTCTGCTTTTTTGAAGTATTCAAGGCCACTGTCGTCAATTATCTGCTGCAGGCGCTTGCGCTCTCTGCTTTGGATCAGCAAATCGGTGTCAAAAAAATTTTTAAGCAAAAGCTTTGCGGCAAGAACTCCGCAGGTGGATTTGCCCGCACCTGGCATGCCTATTAAAATTATATTTTCGCTGTTTATTTTTTCCGTCATTTCTTTTTCACTCCTGCCTTTTTGCAAATATCCGAAAGGCGGCAAGAATCGCATTTAGGGTTTCTTGCCGTGCAAATATCTCTGCCGAAAAGAACAATTCTGTGGCAAAAATCAGAGCTTTCCTCTGCAGGAATTATTTTTTTAAGAGCAAATTCAATTTTTTTAGGGTCTTTTTCCGCCACAAGGCCAAGCCTGTTTGTGATTCTGATGCAATGCGTGTCTACCACAATTGCCTCTTTGCCGTAAATATCGCCCATTATTAAATTTGCCGTTTTTCTTCCCACTCCCGGCAAGGTAAGCAGCTCATCAATATTATCCGGCACCTCGCCGTTATAATCGGCAAGAATTTTTTTAGCCATGCCTACGATAGATTCGGCTTTGCTTTTGTAAAAGCCGCAGGAATAAATATATTTGCCCACCTCAACAGGATCGGCATTTGCAAAATCCTCTATAGTTTTATACCGTTTAAACAATGCAGGGGTAACAAGATTTACCCTTGCATCGGTGCACTGAGCCGAGAGGCGCACAGCCACCAAAAGCTGAAACGGAAATTCATAATCGAGCGAGCAAACAGCATTCGGATACATTTCTCGAAGCGTGTTTACAGCCGCAAGTGCTCTTTCTTTTTTAGTCAATTTAATTGCCTTTCTGCGCCGCATAATTTAAAGCGGCAAAAAACTATTTTTTACCTTTAATTTTATCCCAATAAGCCTTAAATGCCTGCTCGTTTTTATTTTCACCGGGCACATAATACTTTTTGTTTTTTATGGCATCCGGCAAATATTGCTGCTGCACCCAGTGATTTTCAAAACTGTGGGGATAAACATAAAACTGCCCCTTAACCGCTGCATCTTCGCCGTCGAAATGCTTGTTTTGCAAATTTCTCGGCACAGAGCCGCAATTTCCCTGCTGCACATCCGCCATTGCCGCATCAATCGCCGCCTCGCCCGCATTGCTTTTAGGGGCCGACGCAACAAGAATAACGGCATCTGCAAGCGGAATTCTTGCTTCGGGCAATCCAACCATCATTGCGGCATCCACCGCTGCTTTAACAATCGGAATTATCTGCGGATAAGCAAGCCCCACATCCTCGCAGGCACAAACCATTAAGCGGCGGCATGCAGACGGCAAATCCCCCGCCTGCAAAAGCCTTGCAAGATAATGCAATGCGGCATCGGGATCCGATCCGCGCATACTTTTTTGATATGCCGAAATTATATCGTAATGCTCATCGCCCTCACGGTCATACTTAATTGCGCTTGACTGAGTTAATTCAGCCGCAAGCTGTGCCGTAATATGCTTTTCGCCGTTTTCCGAGCGGCATGAGAAAAAACAATTTTCAACACTGTTCATCGCTTTGCGAACATCGCCGCCGCAACCTGCCGAAATTCTTGCAACCGCATCATCATCAACCAAAACGGCAGTTTCATTTTCACGTGCCAAAATATCAAATCCGCGGCGCACGGCAGGAGCCACATCGGCAGCCGAAACACTTTTAAATTCAAACACTGTTGAGCGGGAAAGAACGGCGGGATAAATATAGAAATAAGGATTTTCCGTGGTGGAGGCAATCAATGCAATTTTTCCGTTTTCAATATATTCAAGCAGGCTTTGCTGCTGGCGCTTATTAAAATACTGAATTTCATCAAGATAAAGCAGCACACCGTTTGGAGTTTCAAAAGTATCAAGCCTTGAAACAATATCCTTAATGTCCTTTGTTGAGGCATTTGTGCCGTTTAACCTAAACAAGGTGCGATTTGTGCGCTTAGCAATAATTGAAGCAACGGTTGTTTTGCCTGTGCCCGACGGGCCGTAAAAAATCAAATTCGGAATATTGCCGCTTTCAATCATATTATAAAGCGGCTTTCCGGGAGCAAGCAAATGGCGCTGACCCACAACTTGAGAAAGCTCTTGCGGCCTTATTCTTGAAGCAAGCGGATCATTCATTCGTTTTGCCCTCCTCTTTCATTTTATCTGAGGCTGCCTTTGAAAAAGCACAGCCGCAAAAATTTTGGCGATAAAGATTATATTGCCTTGAAAGCTCTATAGAGCGCTTATAGCCCTCTTTTTTTTTGAAATCCGACGGAAGCCATGCCACGCCGTATTTTTCCGCAACATCATAACCTATTTCATTTATCTTTTGCGAATTTTTCAAAGGGCTTATGGAAAGCGTGGTGCAAAAATAATCAAAGCCCTTTTCCTTTGCAAGCTTTGCCGTTTCTTCAAGCCTGAGGCGATAGCACCTAAAGCACCTTTCGCCGCCCTCAGGCAAGTTTTCAAGGCCGTGAACCGTTTTTAAGAAATCACCGTAATCATATTCGCCGTCTATAATATCAACCGGATTTTCAAACGGCATGCTTTTGAGCAGCCTTTTTTCCTCTGCAAGCCTTTTATCAAATTCGGATTTAGGCGAAATATTCGGATTATAATAAAAAACGGTGATTTTAAAATACTTATTAAGATATTCAAGGCAGGCGCTTGAGCACGGAGCACAACACGCATGAATTAAAAGAGAGGGCAGAATCTGCTCTCTCTTATTATTTTCAATAATTGATTCTGTTTTTTTACTGTAATTGATTTTATTCATTTTATTTGCTTAAATAATTTTTCGGATTTATTCTTGTGCTGCCCACACGGATTTCAAAATGCAGGTGCGGGCCCGTTGAATTTCCGGTGCTGCCCGATTTTGCTATTTGCTGCCCCTTATAAACCGATTGGCCGGGCGAAACAAGAATTGAGGAGTTGTGGGCATAAAGAGTAAACACCTTTTCGCCGTTTGCATCTGTGCCGTGATAAATAAGCACATAATAGCCATAGCTGTAATCAAGCCTTTGCACGCCTGCCACAACGCCCTTTTGCGCCGCAACAACCTTTGTGCCGGTTGAGCACGGAAAATCAATTCCGCCATGGTATCTGCCGTTGCTGTAATTCGGAAAACCTGCCGAAACAGTGTAGCAGCCGGGCACGGGATATGTCATATTATAAACCCCGTCAGACTGAGCATACACATCAGTATCGTTGTATGAAACATTAGGTCTGTCGCTTCTGTTTCCGGTGGTAATATCTTTAACTTCATCAGCCGATATAACACCGTTCATCAAATCCTGCAACTGCTTTTCTGCCGCCGCCGTAAGCTGGGAATCTTCATTTCTGAATTCGGTATACATTCCCGTTTTGGCGGTAAGCACGGCAAAAAGCTGATCGCTTTCCGCACGATCCTGTGCAAGCATTATTTTTTTTGAAGCAATGCTTTCCTGAGTTTGGGTGAGCGTGTTTTGCTTATAAATAAGCTCATTTTGCTGAGAAAGCAAATAATTTTTAATATCATCAAGCTCTGATTTTTTTAAGCTTAAATCACTTTCCTGCTGCATTATTTGCGAAGTTTGCTCTTGAATTTCATTCATAAGCTGAGCATCGTTTTTTGAAACGGCCTTTATCATTTCATATCTTGTGAGAAAGCCCGAAATATCTTTACAGGTAAGCAAAGCGGTTAAAAGATTATAATCGCCGGAAATATAAATTGCACGCATTCTGATGCAATAAGCATCATATTTTGCCGCAAACTTTTTATTTAAATCATCAATAACAGCCTGAGCCTTATCAACCTCTTGCTGCAAAGCATCTGCCTGAGCCTGATTTTCATCTATTCCTGCCTGAAGGGTTGTTATATCCGCCTCAAGCTCTGCCACCTGCTCATCAAGCAAGGTAAGCTGTTTGTTTAAAATTCCTATTTTTGTGTCAAGCGCATCTATGTATTCCTCTGTTTCCTTTGATTCTGCGGAAAGAGAGGCAATTTTGCTTTCTGCGTTTTTCAAATCCGCTTCAAGCAACGCTTTTTGTTCTTCAAGCTTTTTGAGTGCTTCTTGCTTTTTTTGTTCTTCTGTTAAGGTGGTTGTTTCCTGCTGCACTGCAGATGCTGCATCCTGTGCAAGCACGGCAGAGGAATTTGCCGCCGTGCATGTTAATGCACACACGATTGCCAGCGCAAGCGAAAGCGCTTTCTTTATTTGATTTTTAAAAAACATTTGCATCAGCGCCTTTGGTTTTATTTATTACGGCAGATAAAGTGCGGGATTCTTGCAATCAGAATATGAAGATCTTGGGGTGCGCACCTCAAAATGGCAGTGCGGACCCGTTGAATTTCCGGTGCTGCCCGATTTTGCTATCTGCTGCCCTTTTTCAACATGCTGACCGGCGGAAACAAGCCTTTCCGAATTATGGGCATAAAGCGTATAGACCGCTGCGCCGGAAGATGTTTTTTTATCATGTTTTATAACGATATATCTGCCATAGCTTCTGTAGTTACCGTTTCCATCATACAAATCGGTTGAAATTATAACCGTTCCGGATTCCGCTGCAACAACCTTTGAACCTGTTGGGCAACTGAAATCCGCACCGCTGTGCCCCGAATAGCCGTGGAACGGGCAGGTTATCTTTGTTTGAGACGGCACCGGATAAGTTAGGCTGATATAATTATTTCCTGATTGATTTTGCTGTGTTGTTGTGGTGGTTGCGCCACCGCCCGAATTGTTCTTTTTGGTGGTGGTTGGTGCGGCAGTTGTTGTGGTTGGCGGATCATATCTTTTTTCTGCCTCAGCAATTTCGGCATCAATTTGCTCCATCGCTTTTTTATTATCTTCAAGATATTCCGTGTAATTACCGGTTTGTTTATTCAAGCTTGCAAGCAAATTGTTTGCCTGATTGCGTTCTTTGTCAAGCTCTGCCTTTTTATCGGCAAGGCTTTTTTGCTTTTCTTCAAGCTCAGGCACCTTTTCCTCAAGTGTTTTTTGAGTTTCGGAAAGCTTTAGCTGATTATCCTCAAGCTCTGCCTGCTTATCCGTTATTTCCTGCTGCGAATATTGAATGGTGCTTATTTCATCATCAATTGCAGAAAGCAAATTACCGTCCTGCCTTGAAATACGCTTTATCATTTCAAGTCTGGTCAGCAATTGAGAAATATCATTGCTGGTTAATAAAAACGCAAGTGTGTTTGTTTCGCCGCTGATGTATATTGCACGCATACGCTTTGCATACACCTCATAATTATCATCAAACTGCGCTCTTGCGTCGTTCATTTGAGCAGACAGCATAACAATTTGCTCTTTTATATTCGCAATTTGAGTTTCATTATCCGAATATGTTTTTTTCAGCGTTTCAATTTGCTTTTTATCCGTTTCCGCCTCACTGCTCACCATATCATATTGTTGATTCAAATATGAGATTTTTTGAGTAAGTGTGTCAAGATACTCTTGAGTATCTTTAGATTTGGTGCCAAGCTCCGCAAGCTTGTTTTCGGCTTCTTTAATGCGTTGCTCGATAAGTGCTGCCTCTTGCTGCTTGTTTGCTGCAGAGGAATCTGCGGCCGGCACACTTATGCAAGAGCCGGATAAAAGAAAGAGTGAAGCCAACAGAACGCACACACTCTTTTTAAGCATATCAAATCGTTTCATCAGCTTCACTTCCCATTATATATTAAAATGATTTTTATGTAAATATTATTTACAGCATTGTAATGATAATTCTGACTATTAAATTTTTTAAAGATAACTCATAGGGTTAACACGATTGCCGTTTTTACGAACCTCAAAATGGCAGTGCGGGCCTGTGGCATTACCTGTTTGACCCGAATAAGCAATAACCTGCCCTTTTGAAACGCTTTGGCCAACGCTTACGCATAAGGTGCTGTTGTGAGCATAAAGAGTTGAAAGCCCGTTGCCGTGGTCTATAACGATATAATGACCATAGCTGTAATTAAGGCTTTTTGCAATAACAACAACGCCGGAATCCGCTGCATGAACCGCTGTGCCGACCGGGCACGGAAAATCAACGCCGCCGTGGTATCTGCCGCTGCTGTAATTAGGATATCCCGCAGATATAGAGTGATAACTTGTGGGATAACCGAGCTGGCCCGTACCGGGTGTGTAATTATTATTGCCGGGCTTATTGGCACTGCTCGAATTAAGCGCTGCACTGATATCGGCATCAATTTGCTTGATTTCGTTTTCGTTTGCGGAAATAGCCTCTTGCATTTCGGCTTTATCGCTTTTCAAGCTCTTAATTGCCGAATTTGCCTTTGAAACCTCTGCATCAAGCTCCTGCTTTGATGAATTATAATCATTTATGGATGCTTGAAGATCGGTTTTGCGCTGAGTGAGGGTTTTCTTATCCTCTTCAAGCTTAAGTTTATCTTCTTCCATTTCCTGCTTTTGATTTTGAATCTCCTGCATCTTTTTCATAAGACTGTCAAGAGTGGCATTATCCTGCTTTGAAACGCATTTAACCATTTCCGAGCGTGTGAGCACGGAGCTGATGTCGCCGCTTTCAAGCAGCACCTCAAGAGTGGAAACATTGCCTGAAATATACATTGCACGCAAGCGCTGGCAATATTGCTCATAAATGCCTTTAAATTCTTTTTCCTTGGCATCTATTTCCTTTTGAGCCGCATCAATTTCAGACTGTGTTTTATCAATATCGCTTTGAACGGAATTTATTTCGTTTTGGATAGCTGTTTTGCTGTTCTCAAGATTATCAAGCTTGTCCTGCAAAAGATCAACTTTTTTAACAAGTTCGTTTACATAAGTTTGATTATTTGAAATATTATCTTCAAGGGCGTCCAGCTTCTTTTGCTGCTGTTCCAACTTAGACTGGATTTTTTCCTTTTCGCTTTTAAGGGAGGAAACGGATTGTGCCTCTGCCGCAAACGAGGTTGAAAAAATCATCAAACAACTGAAAAGAACGCAAAGAGCTTTTACAAACTTTTTAGAGCCCATTCCTTTCACTGCCTTCCTTATTAAGATATTTGCCCATTGAGAGCAGAGCACCGCCCACACCCGTTATAATTCCGATTGCGATAAAGATGCCGAGCATATACCATGCATAATCGGAAAACTTGAGTGCTTCAAGGCCGAGCGACGCAATCAAATCGCCGAATTGCTTAATGGCAAATTCATAAAATGCCCAAACAAGCCCAAGCGAAATAACGCCAGAAATGAAGCCCAAGATCATGCCCTCTACCACAAACGGCAGGCGCACAAATCCGTTTGTTGCGCCAACGGATTTCATTATGCTGATTTCAAGGCGCCTTGAATAAACCGTGAGCTTGATTGTGTTTTGAATAATGAACACGCTTATTGCAAGCAGCACCGCAACAATAACAACGGAAATAACCTCAACGCCGTGCCTGATAGTTACAAGCTTTTGCGCCAAATCCTTATTTTCTCTTATTGTGTCTATATGCTGAAGCTGCTTAATTTGGCTTACCGTGGAATCGAACTGCGAAAGATCGTTTACCGTTACTTTATATGCATCCGGAAGCGGAATATCGGAGCTGATTTCCGTGAAAAACTTAGCCTGAGCCTCTTCCATTGTGTCAAGCTGCTCTTGCCAAGCCGATTCCTTTGAAATGAACTCAACATTCTTAATATTATCCATATTTTTAAGCGTTGTGCCCATTGTGTTTATATCGGCATCGGTAGTTCCGTCCTGAATATAAACCATAACAACATTTTCCTCTTCAATTCTGCCGAGAAGAGATTCTATATTAAGAAAAATCATTGATGCGCAACCGATAAGAACAAGGCAGCTCATCAAAACGCAGATTGATGCAATGCTCATCATTCTGTTTGACCATGTGTTTCTGAATCCTTCTTTAAAAAGATATCTGAGACTTGAACCGTTCATTATTCCTCACCCCCGTCAGTACTTTCCTTTGCTTGTGTTGCAGGAGCCTCGGAATTATCCTGATTAGATTTATTATCGCTTTCTATTGAATCGAATATATCCTCAATATCGCTGCCGAGCTTAACATTTTCGTCAAAATAAAACATATCGGTGGTTTTTTGAGGCTCATCAGATTCAAATCTTGCAAGTGAGGGATCGGGAGTATCCGAAACAACCTCACCGTTCTTAATTACTATTACACGGCGGGGAAACGCACGCACAAGTGTATGCTCATGAGTTACCATAATAACCGTTGTGCCGCCGTTGTTTATCTTTGTGAGCATTTCAACTATTTCCTGGCTCATTTCCGGATCGACATTACCCGTAGGCTCGTCTGCAATAATAAGTTTGGGGTTATTTACAAGAGCCCTTGCAAGCGAAACACGCTGCTGCTCGCCGCCTGAAAGTTCATTCGGCATTGAGCGGGCTTTATGGGAAAGCCCAACAAGCTGAAGAATATAAGGCACGCGCTTTCTGATATCTTTTTCCTTTGCGCCGATAACACGCATTGCAAATGCAACATTATCATAAACGCTCATTTTTGGAATGAGGCGGAAATCCTGAAAAACAATGCCCATTGTTCTTCTGTAATAAGGAACCTGTTTTTTCTTAATAGTGTCTGAAGAATAATCGCCGACGATAACCGTGCCGCTGGTTGGCTTTTCCTCATGCATAATAAGCTTTAAGAAAGTGCTTTTACCTGCACCGGAAGCGCCGACAACGAAAACAAATTCCCCGTCTTCTATCTTGATATTAACATTATTGAGTGCCTTGGTGCCGTTGCTGCCGTACACCTTGGTAACATCACGAAATTCAATCACTTTATAATTACCTCTTTTATTGACGGTTTGCTGCTTGCAAAGCGCAAAACAGCGCACTTTAACATTTGCTCTTATATAATATAGCAAAACAATTTATAAATCAAGATGTAAATGTTGCTTTTTTGTAAATTATGTAATAATTTTGTAATCAACTAAAGGCGGGATTCTCAAGATTATTTACATTTTACAGCGCAAAAAAATCGGCAGAGCCAATAATGGCACTGCCGATAAAATCAATATTTAACGGGGCTTGATTCCAGGTATTTATTAACCATAAGCGCAACCTTAAATACGATTGCATCATCAAATTCTCTAAGATCAAGTCCTGTAATTTTTTTAATTTTTTCAAGTCTGTAAACAAGTGTGTTTCTGTGAACAAAAAGCTTACGGCTCGTTTCGGAAACATTAAGATTGTTTTCAAAGAATTTTTGAATAGTAAACAAAGTTTCCTGATCAAGAGAATCTATTGAGCCGGCCTTAAACACCTCTTTAAGATACATTTCGCAAAGAGTGGTGGGAAGCTGATAAATAAGGCGTGCAATGCCCAAATTTTCATAGCTTGCAATAGGCTGCTCCGTATCAAAAACCTTGCCAACCTCAAGAGAAACCTGAGCTTCTTTAAACGAACGGGCAAGCTCTTTAACACCCGTTACACAGGTGCCTATGCCAACAACCGCATTGCAATAAAATTCCGTTGAAAGAGTATCGCAAATAGAGCGGGCAAGCTTTTCAAGATCTTTCATTTCAACATTCGGGCGCACTTCCTTAACAAGGGCAATATCGGTTTCATTAACATTTATAACAAAATCCTTTGCCTTATCCGGAAAGAAATTCTGAATAACATCAAACACGGAAACATCTGTTTTTTGCGGCACACGAATTATGAAAACAACTCTTGTGGCATCATTATTGAAATGAAGCTCACGGCTCTTAATATAAATATCTCCGGGAAGAATATTATCAAGAATAACATTTTTAACAAAATTAGATCTATCAAACTTTTCATCGTTTGTTTGCTTAATTTGATTAAGAGCAATTGAAATAACATCTGCAAAATGCTTGCTCATATCATCCGTTCCCTCAAGAAAAACAGCATATTCGGGATGAACGGAATTGCCGAAAGCCTTATAGGTGCAACCATCAACACAGGTTTGCAGCCCCGCAAAAACACCTGCGGAAACAACGCCTTTTCTAACTTCTCCGATTTGGCCGAGTTCCGAACAGGCAATAACCGTGCCGCCCTCATCCACAACGCCGATATTACGATCAAGCGTATCTCTCATCTGATTTACAATGCCCTGAAACAGTCTGTTTGGCACGTTTATTCCCCCTATTGATAGAATGCCGAAAATGTTGCACAAAAGCAAGTGATTTCTCTTGTTGATATTATACAATGTGCTTAAACAATTTGCAAGCATTTTATATAAAGTTTATCATATTTTTTGTTAAGATTGCACAAGCTAAAGAAAACAGCCGCCAAAAACCACAATATATTGTGTTTTAGCGGCTGTTTTTTACAATTTTTGCATATTTTTGATTTTCAAAATTTCTTCGTTTGAAAGATATTTACATTCTCCCGGCGCCAAATTCGGATCAAGCGGCAAATCACCCATTGCAATTCTTTTAAGAGAAATCACTTCACATCCCACTGCTGCAAACATTCGCTTAACCTGATGATATTTTCCCTGGCGGATAACAACGCATGCAACGGTTCGGCTGCTGTTTTCCGCCGAAAGAATTGCAGGCATACATTTCTCGCTGCCGATTTCAATTCCACAGGCAAACTTTTCAATTGCATCGCAAGGAAAAGGCTTATCAAGCTCTGCAATATATGTTTTTGAAATATGTTTTTTGGGGCTTAAAATATCGTGGGCAAAAGCGCCGTCATCGGTTATAAGCATAAAGCCGACGGTGTCCTTATCAAGCCTGCCTGCCGGAAACAATCCGTTGCGTTTCATTTCGGAAGGCAAAATATCAATAACCGTTTTTTCGGCCGTTTTTCTGCCATCGGTTGAAGAAATCACGCCCGGCGGCTTATTCATCATTATATAGACAAATCTTTGAAAGGTAAGCTTTTCTCCGTTTACCTCAATGCAATCGCTTTGCTCATTTGCCTTTTCGGCAGGTGACGAAACCGCTTTGCCGTTTAAGCGAACACCGCCCTTTTTAAGAAGCGTACGGGCTTCGCTGCGGGTGATATTGAGCGAATGCGAAAGCAGCTTATCAATTCTTTCCATTTTTTAATCCTTATTATTTGAAAGCGGCTTCATAAAGCCGTTTGAAACAGACGACGAATAAACATCGCAGCCTATCAGCTTGCCCGAGCAAACCAAAAGATCGGCATAGATGCAATCTCTGTTTTCATAGCCTTTATAATTTGTGATATTATAGGTGTAAACCGTTGCGGTTTGACCCTTATATTTTTCAAGATCAAATCCTTGCTGTTTTTGTATTTCATTATACTTAATATATGTATCATTAAACTGCGAAGGAATTTGAATCTCTTTTTCCTCGCACGGAGTTTTAAATTCCCAACCGAGCGAGGTTAAATACTGCTCTCTTGCAGAATCCGTTTCAAGCATAACGGAATTTGAAACACTGCTTACATGATTAGAATAAAAGGTTATGCAAATAACTACTATTCCGGCAGCAATCAAAATTAAGCCGAAAATAGTTTTTGGCTTTAATCTTAAAGTTAACATCTTCATAAAATCACCTAATATGATTTTATGATTTATTGCGGCAAAATATAATCCTTAATTGTATCAAGAAAAGAAATTTCGGCAAGCACATCCATTTTTATTCCGTTTTCCGTATATTCTCTGGAAAACACAACGCCGTTTTTTTCAAGCTCGCCCACGATTTTGCCCTGCGAAAACGGCAAAAGCAGCAAAACACGCCTGCGCTTTTGCGGCAATGCCGCCTCTATTTCGGCAAGCAGTTTATCTGTGCCGTTTCCGTTTTTTGCGCTGATACAAACGCATTTGCCTATAACGGGAAAATCCGCCACATGCGGCACAAGATCGCATTTGTTCATAACGTTTATGACGGGCTTTTCGCCGCATCCGAGCGAAGCAAGCAAATCATTTGTTACCATAATTTGCTCATTACATTCCGGGCTTGACGCATCGCACACATTAAGCACAACATCTGCCCAAAGTGCTTCCTCAAGGGTGGAGCGAAAAGCGTCCACCAACTTGTGCGGAAGCCTGCGAACAAGGCCAACCGTATCCACAAGCATAATATCCTCGCCGTTTGGCAAGGTCAATTTTCTTGCCGTTGGATCAAGCGTGGCAAAAAGCTTGTTTTCTTCAAGAACGCCTGCCCGGGTGAGGCAATTCATAAGCGTTGACTTGCCAACATTTGTATATCCGACTATTGCAACTGCCTGTGCACCGTTTTTTTGCCTGCGATCATGCATTGCAAGGCGGCGTTTTTCAAGCTTTTGCAAATTTTCGCTTAAATATTGAATTCTGCGCCTGATGTGGCGCTTATCCGTTTCAAGTTTTGTTTCGCCGGGGCCCCTTGTGCCAATTCCGCCGCCGAGCCTTGAGAGTGAGGTGCCCTTACCCGCCAGGCGCGGCAACGAATATTTGAGTTGTGCAAGCTCAACTTGAATTTTTCCCTCTGCAGAGCGTGCACGCTGTGCAAAAATATCAAGGATAAGCATTGTGCGATCCACAACCTTTGCATCTGCCGCATCCTCTATATTTCTTGCCTGCACGGGAGTTAACTCTCCGTCTGCTATCACAAGAGCGATTTCGTTTGCGGCGCAAAACTCACGAATTTCCGCAAGCCTGCCGCTGCCCACATATGACGCTGCCGAAGGGGCCTCTCTTTTTTGTATCATAACGCCCACAACCTCTGCCCCTGCGGTTTTAGCAAGCTCGGTTAATTCGGCAGCAGATACATCGGCATCAAAATCCCCCGTATCAACAGATATTATAAGCGCTCGTTCATATTCATTTTCTTTTTTGATTTGAGTAAGCTTTGAAGCCAATTTTTTACCTCTTTAATTTAATCTGTGCCCTTAACAATTGCCTGAAGCACTTTATTTGCCATCGGGCCTGCGGTTTGAGAACCGGAATTTCCCTTTTCCGCAACAACAACAAAGGCATAAGGATTTTCCTCATCATCCATAAACCCAACAAACCAAGCCGTGTTGTGAGCATCAACATTATCAATTTGTGCCGTTCCGGATTTAGCGCAAAGATTTAAGCCTTTATATTTATTATCGCCGTATTGAGTTTTAACATTATTTCGCATTAAATCCTTCATTTGTGATGCAATATCGCTGTTGATAAGCTGAGTTTCGGCAGTATCTTGAGCAAATCTGATTGTTTTGCCCTTTTGATTTTCAAAGCGATCCACAACATTAAACGGCACCGCTTTACCGTCGTTTGCAATTGCGCACACAAGGCGAAGCATGGCTGCAGGGCAAACAAGAGTTTGACCCTGCCCTATACCGGTCCAGCCGGTTGTGGCATCCGGATCACCGGCTTTAAGATAAAATCTGCCCTTTGCCGATTTGATTTCGCCGCTTACCGTTACCGGAGAGGTTAATCCAAGGCCGTCAACCGTTTTTGCAAGCTTTTCCGGGCCGATTTCAATGGCTATCTGGCTGAAAGTGATGTTGCAGCTTTTTGCAAGCGCCGTTTCAAAATCTATTTTTCCGTGGCGGGCGTTGCAGATTATATTATCCTCCTCAACTCCATCCACATCATAAACCTTGTTGCACTGCCATTTTTGGCTGTAAATATCGTTGCCGATATTTTGAAGTGCGCTTATTGAGGTAACCAATTTAAAGGTTGAGCCGGGAGTATAAAGGCCGGTTAAAAATCTATTTATATAAACGCCCTCATATTCCTCTGCCGAATCAATATTATAGGGCACATTATTAACATCATAGCTTGGCTTTGAAACCATGCAAACAATATCGCCCGTTTTATAGTTCACAACGGCTATTGTGCCTTTTTTATCGCCGAGTGCATCATAAGCAACTTTATTTATTTCGCTGTCTACCGTTAAAGTGAGGTCATTTCCCGAGCCGTATTTATCAATATCATAAACGCCGTTTACTATATTATAACCCACAAGCTGCTTTTCAAAAACGGTTTGCACACCGGTGGAGATAAATCCGCGGGTATCACCAACCAAATGCAAAGTTGAAAGGCGAGTGCTTTTATCATCGCTGTAAACTCTTTCACCGTCCTTGGATTCCGAAAGCACAACACCGTTTCTGTCTTTAATTTTGCCTGCGGCAATCAATTGGCCGTCGCTGTAAACATGGCGGTTATAATTTTTCATAACCCAAGTTGAGCCTTCTGTGGCAAGGCTGAAGCTCAGAAATATTATTCCTCCGATGAAAAGTGCACAAAGCACCCAAAGGAAAATTCCTCTTTTGGTTATCATTTTCATTTCTTTTTTGCACCTCCGAGATAATTATAGGTGCGCACATCGGACGCTTTGATATATGCAAGAACGGCCCAGCAGCAAATCATTGATGAGCCACCCTGGCTTACAAACGGAAGGGTTACGCCGGTAAGCGGCAACACATCAGTTATGCCGAAAATGTTGAGAGCCGTTTGAAAAAGCAGCATCGCCGCACTTGCCACGGCGGCAATTGAATAAAATGTGGAGCGTGCCGCTATTGAATTAACAAGAGCCGAAACGGCGATTGCCACAAAAGCAAGCACCAGAAGCACGCCGAAAATAAAGCCCCACTCCTCGCAAATCACACCGAAAATAAGGTCTGTTGAAGCGGCAAAAACACGGCGGGTATAGCCGTTTCCGATTCCGAGGCCGAAAAGGCCGCCCGATGCAAGCCCCACCAATGTTCTTGTTTGCTGATATCCGCTTGCATTGTAATAATCCTTTTCCCACACATGGCGATAAACGGCAAAGCGCTTTGTAACATATGCCTTGTATTTAACAACGATTCCAGCACCGAGTCCGGCCGAAGCAACGGCGGCAATAATGGTTTTAATATCGCCGGAGGTCATAAACGCAATAATCAAAAATGTGATGAAAAACACAAGTGCCGTGCCAAAATCTTTTATGAGAATAAGCGAGCCGACACAGGCAACGGAAAATGCAATATAGGCAAAAATATTTTTGCTTGTTTGAATTTTTTCAAGAGTTGCCGCACCCACGAATATGAAAGCGATTTTAACAAATTCGGAGGGTTGAAAGGTTATTCCGGCAATTTTTATCCAGTTTCTTGCTCCGTGCGTATATTCTGCTATGGCAAGATTTACAACCAAAAGCAAAATTGCCGCAATCGCAACAGGCAATCTGAGTTTCATGCAAAGATCAACATTGCCCATCAAAAACACCATTATTATATACACGATTACGCCGGCAACAATCATGAGGCTTTGCTTGATTGCAGAATCTGCATTCATTGAACCGATTGTGGCAACGCCGACGGAGCTCAGGAAAAAGGCAATAATTTCAAGTTCAAAATTTCGCCTGTGCATTGCCGTGTAAAAAAACACAAGATAAATCCATTCAACGGCAATCAATATGGCCATTGCCAACATTGCCCTTGGCTCAAACGAGTCTTTTGCATTCGCGGCGCAAAATGAAACAACAATTTGAAAAAGCGTTAAAAATGACATCATTAAAAAGTTGTTTATCGGCTTAATCTTTGGCAGCCGCTTTTGTTTTTTCTTACCTTTTGCCATTTTTTGCACCTCACTTTTCATAGAATACGAACACTCTGTCGCCGAAGGTGATTGTGTCCTCATCAAAAATCAACTGAGCCTGATTGATATATCTGCCGTTTAGCTTTGTGCCGTTGTGAGAATCAAGATCGCAAAGCGCCCAGCCCTTTGTGGTTTTATAAATTCTTGCATGCTCAGATGAAACGGTGTCTGCAAGAATTCTTATATCGCATTGCTCTCCCCTGCCGATAAGCACATCGTTTCGCTTTAAATAAACGGGCTTGCGGCTTTTAACATCCACCAAAACGGCATAGGCAACGCTTCCGCCTGCGCTGTTGCGAATTTTGCGTTTTGTTTCGCTTGAAATAGCCTCGGCACATTGAAAGCGCAGCGGCACGGTGCCGACGGATATAAGATCACCGTCCTCTATAACTGCCTTGCCCTCTATTTTTTTGCCGTTTACAAGAATTCCGTTTTTAGAAAAAGTGTCTGTTACAACCCAATCCCTTTTCTTTTTTGCAATAACGGCATGAAAGCGGGAAACCGTGGGAAACGGCAACACAATATCATTTGCCTTTGATTTTCCAACAGAGGTTTCCCAATGATTTATTTCTATAACGGAGCCGTTGTTTTCATCCGTAAGCTGAGCCATTTTATGAACTCTTGGCCTGTTTCTGAAAAGAGAAACAACACAGGTTAAAAGAACCGCAACTGCCGAAACCGGGAGCGCAAAGCGCATAACGGCAGTTAAAACCGAAAGAAAATTATCCAAAAAATTCACAACCCTTTCATAGCTGTAATACATTTATAAAAGCATTTTTAATGCGGTTTCACACAAGGCATTTAAAGCAACCCGTTTGCCGCCGCAATAAACAATACTGCATTATAAGAATATATTTAATAATATAAAAAGTCAAGTTTCGGTTGAATTATTTTACAATTCGGTTTATACTCAGTTTATACAATCAGATATTTCGATTTTATATTTTAAGGGGTAAAATTATGAGTATTACTGAAAAATCTTTTGGAAAGCTTCCGAGCGGCGAAGAAATTTTTCTTTGCACAATCACAAACAAAAGCGGTGCTTATGTTTCGCTGCAAACGCTCGGCGCAGGCATTCAATCCGTTTTCGTGCCTGACAGAAACGGCAAGCTCGGCGATGTTGTGCTTGGATTTGACGAACCGAAGTATTACACCGATCCGGATTTGGGCTATCAGGGGCTTGTTGTAGGCAGGGTTGCAAACAGAATCAGAGACGCCAAATTTGAAATAGACGGTGCAGAATACCACACGCCTAACAATCAGGGGCACTGGACATTGCACAGCGGCGGAAGATTCAGCTTTACACCTTGGGAAATCGAAAGCAAAAACGAGGATGAAAACAGCGTTACATTTAAACGCTTTTCACCGGACGGAGAAGACGGATTCCCCGGCAATTTCACAATGACGGTTAAATATACTTTTACCGAGGCAAATACTTTGCGCATAGAGTATGGCATTGTGAGCGACAGAAAAACCGTTGCTGCACCGACAAACCACGCCTATTTTAACCTTTCGGGCAAAACAAGCGGCACGGCAGAAAACCACTACCTAAAAATCAACGCTTCCAAATTTACCGAAACAGATGACGATCAGCTGCCGACAGGCAAGCTTTGCAACCTTGCAGACACAATGATGGACTTTTCGCAAATGCATAAAATAGGAGATAAAATTGACGAACCTTTCGGCGCAATTATTGACGGCATAGGTTATGACAACAACTATTGCCTTGATAAGAGCCCCCGTGATTTCACGGAGGCAGCCGTGCTTTACGACGAAGAAAGCGGCAGGAAAATGACTGTGTTTACCGATCTTCCGGGGATTCAGCTTTACTGCGGCGGATGGCTCAAAAAAAGCGGCAATCCCGGAAAAGCATCAAACGGCAGCGTAAGCTTCAGAAGAGGTGTTGCGCTTGAAACCCAGTTTTATCCGGACAGTGTTAATCACACAACCGAATTTCCGTTTTCCTATGTTGAGCCTGAAAAGGAATTTAAAACCGTAACCGAATTTCGCTTTACGGCAGAATAAAACAAATCATAAAAGCAACCATTGAAGCGGCAAAACAAAAAGCCGGCAGATATATTTGCTTTAAATTCAAACGGCCCGGCGTTTGCACCGGGATTTCGTTGCACAAGAAACCGCCGACACTTTTGTGTCGGCGGTTTTTAATGTTGTAACGAAACTGATAAGAACCGAAATATTATGTTATAAGTTTATAACCAAAACCCATTTGCTGCTGACGCAATAAATTTTAACGGTTTTAAAATTACCGATGTTATTTTTCAACAGGCTTTGAATTTGCATATATCTGCTGCATTTTTTCATCGGGATAATGAACATCTAAAAATTGCTCAACCCTGTTTGACGGTGCTTTGCCCGCATCTCTTTCATTCATTCTGAATGCGGCAGAGCCGGAAAGCGCACAATCAAAAACAAAAAACACTATAAACACCCAAACAAATGCTTGCTCGTGCGGCAAATGAATCGAGGCAAATATCTTTCCCATAAACGGAATCATAACCTTAACCCAAAAAATGCCTAAAACACCCCAAAAAAGTGAATAAAGCAAGCACACTCTGCCGTTTATATTAAGGGGAACATTGCTGTAATCCCAAGCAACCGAGCCGAAAAGCAATTCTTGGCCGAGCGAGCAAATATATTCAACCGCCGTGCCGCTGGCAAAGGCAACCAAAAAGATTTTCCAAAGCTGAGCATTTTCAAACTGCACCAAAAGCAGCGTTAAAAGCACTGCGCCCATACCGTAAGCAACGCTTAAATGGCCAAGCACAAGCGATTTGCGGCTTTCTATGAAGCCGTGTTTAATAAGACACCAAACCGTTTCAATCAAATAGCCGGAATAGCAACCGGCAATAAATATCCACACATATTGAAAAAAGCCAAACTTGATTTTTTTCACGATCTATCACTCCTCTTGATTTAAAAATCAATATAGAGCCGAAAATCAAAAATCGCAATATATTAGTGCCTTATTTAATTAACATTTAATTTTCTGATTAACACAATATTCAATGTGTAAATCTAAATCAAGCCGTTTTGCCCGAAAGCTCTGCAGGCAGTTTTTCTGCCTCTGCATTTGAAACAAACTTAACGCCGTAGCCCACAGCCGACTTAACCGGAAGCTGCTTATCCGGCGGACATTCAACAATGTATGCATTGCTTATTTTATTGCCTTCAAGAGCTGTAAAATCCAAATCATCGGAATAATCAAACACGGCAGTAAAAACATCTGCTTTTGCCAAATCGCCCAGTGCAATAAACAACGGCGGTTGAATCAGAGGTTATATCAATATCATCAACCGAAATATCCAGCTTATGAAGCTCGGAAGCATCAGGAATATCCTCATCAAGATAAGATGCAAAAGGCAAAAGCGAAGAGATTGCGCCAATATCAAAACCCACTGTGCTGTTAAGCAAGGAATTTGCACCTTTATAAACAGATTGAACAGCCGGAAAGCAATTTATCAAGCCATCCATATCGGCGGAATTATATGCCGACACTGCCTCTGCAACAGTTTCTTTAATTTGCTTTTTTGGAGAGAAAGCAAATTTTTTTGCAACAATTCCAACCGTTAAAGCCATTGCTGCGGCAAGAATTAAAGCAATAATCATTTTTCCGCTTTTTTCACAGAAAAAAACTCCTTTCGAATTTTAATAATATATTTTTGCAATTTTCATTTTTGGTATTGAAATAATTTGAATAAAATGTAATAACTTGTTTATATATCATTCATAATATTACTAAATACAACAATTATCGGCAATATGTTCGTGGTAACGGACTGTTTTAGCAGGGCGAATAACTCAGCAATAAAACTCTTTTATGATATAATGTATGCATCATTCAACATTAAGAGGGATACAAATTTGAAAAGGTGGAAAAATATAATATAGAAGTTCAAAAAGAAATAATGAAAAACACGCTCAACTACAATCAAATGCAAATGCTTAAAAAAGAAAAAAGCGAATTCAAAAAAATCAAGCATGATTACATAAACATAATCACAACAGCAAAAGGCTTTATAGAGATAGGAAAGCCGGAAAAGGCATACGAATTTTTAAACAACACCGGCGATAATTTGCTTGGCCTTGCAGGATTTTTCATTTGCTCTAACGAAACTTTAAACACAATTCTTTACATAAAAAGTCGAGAAGCAGAAAACGAAGGCACAAAATTAAACATCCAAATCAAAGACGAATACGCAATAATGATAAATGATTATGACCTTTGCAGATTGGTGAGCAATATCATAGATAATTCAATTAACGCCACGCGGAATGCCAAGGATAAAAGCCAAATTTCAATCAGCATTGAAATAGACGAAAAAACGCTGAAAATAAACAGCAAAAATAAATTCAGCAATAAAACCAATGATCATAAAAACAAAGATCACGGAAACGGAATCGGCATCATTAAAGAAATTGCATCAAAATATAACGGCACATATTCATATGAGCATAACGATGAAATCTGGAATACTCAAACCGTGCTCAACAATATGCCACTTTCGGAAAAGGTTCATTGATTTTAAGCCGTATTTATTCTGATATGAATTGATATCTGCTTTAATTTTAATGATAAACACAGGTTTATCTATGCTAATCTTCTTTGCGGCTCAGCATAGAAAAGATATGCAAAATGAGAGCACTCCGTAAAAATAACTGCTCAACAAATCAAACAAACCGCTAAATACCGCATTAACGCTGCAACAAATGCAGCATCCGAACAAACAAAAATATGCCGGATAAATAATTTGGTTAATTATTAAAAAGTTTTATCAATCAAAGCCTTTCTGCAAAAAATAAAAATATTGTTAAAATTTTCAAAACGCCCTATTTAAGCCACTTTCGAAACTTGAAAAATATGTATAGTGGGCGGTCAAACACATTAAAAACATAAAATTAACGAAAAAAGGTCTACATACCCAAAGAAAAAGCGTTGAAGAAAACAAAATCTTCAACGCTTTTTCACTTTTACATCCTAAAAAGCGAATTTAATAACCGGATTATCATCGGTTACCAATTTACATTTTTATAAGTCAATATGAATTATTTTTAATTTACTCTTTTTTTCGATAATTTCTAACAATTCTTCATTCTCATTTATATACAAACAATATGGAGAATCTATAAATTCTTCTGTCTTAAGTTACTCTAAATAAGTTTCTTGCAAACTTTAGGCATATATTTTTTGATCATTAAAATAGCTCACTGATATACACCTAAAAAAGTCCCGAGAATGCATTGCATAATCGGGACCCATGATCTTTACGCTTTAAATTGATTAGCGATATCGCTATCGGTTTCTTCAACAATTCTTGCTGTAGAATCAAGTGCTTGAGCAATTTCTCTAATTAATTCTTCTGCTTTCATAAAGCCAGGCTTTAATTCTTGGTATCTTGCAGCGTATGATTCACTAGCAGAACCTTCCCACTCGCTCTGAAGCTGCTGAAGAAGCGAATCCATTTTGGAAATAACCCCATTTACATTATCTGCTTCAGTTCTGTACTGATTTGCACGCTGACGCATTTGATCCGGGGTAATTCTAATCTGATTAGCCATTCTTTTATTTCTCCTTTCTAAAGATTTATGTAAAGCAAAAGTCTTTGCGTTTACGCTTATTTAACTTGTTTAGTGATATTGTTTGCTATTTCGAACAAATCGGAACTTGATTTATCGGAACTTACATATGATTCTTTTGCGTTTTCTAAAACAGAAATTGTACTCGTCAGCAAAGTATCAAGTGAGTTTTGAATTGTTATCAGTTCACGGGCAACACTATTAAATTCATCGGAATATGCCCCTTTTGAGCTTGTAATAATATTAGAAATATCCAATTGCGCACTTTTACTACTATTTACCACTGACCTTAATGTACTAATGTTACTATCTAAAAATGTTAATCTTATATCAATCATACACAAACACCATCCTAATATATATATGAATCATCACTATCAACTTGTTGTAAAAATCTGTTTGTTATATCTTTTGTTTTCTGTGCCACTATAGTAGTTTGGTGTTGAAGTTTTTTTACATAAGTTGTATAAGTTTTAATAGCATCTGAGAACTCTCCGGATGCAACTGCTGATTTGTTAATAGCATTTAACACAGAGATATATTGTCTAATCTCGTCCTCTAAATTATTAGAATACGTGTTAATTTTACTACATGCTGTTCTTAATTCTTCTTCATTTATAATTACATTTTCAGTGAATGCCATACTAACCTCGATTCTTTATGAACACAGTAACCGGGCAATCCAGTTTTTCAGAAATTTCTTTTTCCATACACATTTTTAGATTGAGACAATATTCATATTTTCGTTCTTCATAATTTTCATTTTGAATGTTTCCGTCACTATCATATTCCGTTTCGTAACATAATTCAAAAGTTAAAGCATTACTCATTGCATTTCTTGTTTTGATAGCATCTAAATCATACACTATCTCATAATCACCTACATCATCACTTTCCAGTTTTACTGAAATAACTTCTCTCCATGTATCTTTAACCAAAGATAATAATTCGTCAGTTACTTCAATTTCGTTATTGTTATTAATAGATGATAATATTATTTTTTTTTGTGAATCCTTTAATCGATTTACAAAAGGTGTATTTCTTAAACTTATATTTCCACGACCAAATAGTCCGATTTTTGAATATATTGTTTTATTTGCGTAAGGAAATGTCAAGTCAGAATTATCAATGTCTTCTTGGTATTTTGACAAGGCAACTTCCTGTTCAAGATACTCATTTAGTATAGATAAATAAGCACTTTGAAGAAGTAAATCAGTGTTGCTATACTGCGTATCATCGAAGGATTTTGGATATATTTCGTATCCTTCTTCCACGCTTAATGGTGTTAATTGTATAATATTATTCATTGTCTTCTCACTTTCTTGTTTATTGTTAATAGTGCATGATGTAAATAAAACCAACACTAGCAATAGCAGAACAATAGTAGACCAAATATTTTTGTTTTTCACTCTCATTTTTAATACCTTACTTGTTGATATTCAAGTCTCATTTTCTTACTAAAATCATCTGGATCAATATAATAATCATCACCCCACGAAGAAACTCTATACATTTTTTTCCCGTTGATAGTGACTACAGCTGTTATTACCATTGCATGTCCGCCATTTCTTGTATCAACTAATTTTCCATCAATATTTCTTAACCGTAGAGGACTAATGGCGACTATTATTTCCCCTTGTTTCGAAATCTCTTCAAAACTATCGATATCGACATCTATATTTACAACATCTACACTAATACCTTTTTCTTTCATGTAGTGTTCCCAACGTGATTCACTTGTTTCCTTTGTCAGTCCGTATTCTTTTCCATCTATCTCGCCCTCGCTACAGTAAAAGTCAAGCATAACAAGATTATAATTTGGATATTCGTTCTCATCATACATAGGAAATCCAAATTTTTTTTCGAATTCATCTTCTCTTCCAATATAAATACTAAAGATAGTATTTGCTAAAGCTGTATAATTGCACCCTTCATGGTTCATTTCATAAAGCAAGTCTTTAATTTGTGCATCTGTGTAATTTGGAAAATGTCGGCGTACAATATCTCTAATATCTTTTCTGTTACCAGCTGCCCACTCATCATAGCAAGCGCCTTGGTTACCCCCAAAATGAATATCGTCATCGTTATAAATTATGTATTTGTAATTCACTTTAATGTTTTGATCTAAAGTTTGAGCAAATGAAGAAAGATGTTTATTCATTTCATTGGAATTAAACCGACCTTTTCCCGGCTCCATTATATATAGAAGCTCGTTTACATAGTTTTTCAAAGGAATCTCAAGGGTGTTTTTCACTTGACTCTGCAATTTTCTTTCGTATTGATAGTCGTCAGTCCTAACAGTACGAAATATTTTTTTCAATTGCTTTATTGTGGTATTGTTTTTATCCAGTATTTTTTTATGATATTCATCAATATTGCTGAGATAACTATTTATGTTAAGATTGCCAAACCAGCCACTTATGGTTAATCCACTATCTCCAAACCAATCCCCGACCTTCTCAAACCAGTCATTTGGTTCTACTGACTTGATTATAGATATGAGATGCTCTTCACTTGATTTTGTAAAATCTTTTTTCAACTCTGTACGCCTTCTTTCGCCAACTCTGTTGCCAACTGATGTTTCAAATATATTAACCGTTCATTTAATTGTTTTACACGATATTTATTCTCGTCAATTTCGTCGTACACATCATTTCTTTTGACTTTTATTTTTTCCATTGCGTTAATAAAGCCCTGTTCTGCTCGCTGAAAATCCTTACCAATATATGTAGATTTCATACTGTTATATATAGTTTTTGCCATAGGGACAGCCTGCACTTCAGTTAGAATTTTTGATATTTTTCCTATCTTGGCAGAATTTTTTTGACCAAACTCATTGTATTTGCCCCTTAGTTTTTCATATGCCTTATCAAGTTCTTTGGCTTTTTTATCTAAATCTTTAAACTGAGAATGACACTTGTTGATTTGTCTTTCGCATTTGTTTATTTCAACCTTTAATTTCTCTTTTGTCATGTCATCTAGCCTTTCTTCTTAATTTTTCTCTAAAGTTTTTATTTCACTCTCTAAAGCATCAACTTTTCACTCATATAGTCCTATTTGAGCACCAATCTGTTCTAATTCTGGCATATTTATCCCCTTTTCTGTTGATTAATTTAAAGCAAACAATTTACACCTAAAACAACTGTTTTTTAATACTCTAAATCCGTCAATGGATTATAATTTTGTCCATTGAATTGAGTTTCGTACATTATGTCCAATGAAGATATATCATCAAGTGAAGAATTATTAATAGTATTATAACAATATTGATAATACGCTTTTTCTGTATCTGTTTTTGCAGAAGCCATTATGGTTTTAAAGAATTTCAATTGGGCTTTTTTTGCTGCATCAAAAGCTTCTCTAACAGCTTTAATCCGTTCCGCATAATCTTTAGAACCTATATCAACTTTTCTTAATTTAGAAATTGCTTTATTTAAGGCTTTATTTGTAGCCTCTATCCAATCCAGTTGAGCAATAGCGGGCATTTCGGCAAAAGCTTGGTCAAATATATTTTCGACAAGCATGCCGAGTATTTTGCTTTCTTTCCTTGATTTTAATGCTGATACAACAACATCAACAGCGGCTTTTTTGCCTTTATTAGCTAAATAACTTACCAATTCATCAAATGTTTCACTTATATAGGCATCTATATTTTTGTTATAAAGTTTTTCTATCCTCTCAATTGCTTTTTGTACATTTTCATCAGTCATATCGCAATTGGACTTAAATCTTTTAAGAACTTCCCAACTTTCAGACATATCATAGAACATCTGATACCAAATATCTATATATTGGTCTGAATTTTTTCCTGCGTCCCCAAACTTCTCTAGTATCTTTTTAAAAAACTTTGCTTTTTCCTTATCTGGACAATATTCATCCCAATTAGAACCATATTTTTTATATAAATCATATAGTTCATCTACTGTTTTTTTTGCTTTATCAAATTTTTCTTTTGAATATTTATAATTTTTTGAATAACTATTAAAAAACTCTTTTGCTTCATTTACCGTTGTTCTATACTTATCAAAATCTGTAAGGCCCAAATTTCCCAAACTGGTTTCGCATATATATACAATTGATGCCACAGACTTGTTAAAGTAATCAAGCACGTTATCAGCAAAGTATTTAACATCCGTATCTGCAATTTTATCTACTTCAGGATTTTTTACAACTTCTTTTCTGTATTTTTGATAGCTCTTAATCATGCTTCTTAGTTTTGCTATGTTTTTTTTGTTAAAACAATTTTGTTGTGGAGAAACTATCTTAGATATTTGAATAATAATAGAATTATATCTTTTTAATTCTTTATATACATTACAAATTCGTTTTGCATATTTTTGGTCAGTGGTTTTACATTCACCTTGTATTTTCGAGATTTCACTTCTTGTATATTCATTTAGTTCTTTTACTCTTCTCATCATGGCAGATTTTTGACTTACAAGCTGTTCTGACACTGGACCGTCCCAAAATAGGTTTAAAAGATATGTTCCGTTAAAAAGTGTTTCTAACGAGAACTCAACCTTTGCAACTGCTCGAGCATTGTTAAACTCGGCATCTGTTAAAATTTTTCTTCCTTTATTTTTAAAAATTTTGTCATCTGCTACATCAATTGCATTTAAAAAACCTTTTATCTCTCTCGAATAATCATTACCAATATCAGTTATTATTCTTTTTGCCTTTTCGACTTCTAGAATAAAATCAGAAAGGACATCAGCAACATTTCCGCTAACTATTCCTTCTTTATTTAACTCTTTTAGCTGACCGATATATCTTTCAAGTAATCTTTCATATGCATTACAAGTTTTTATCACTGAAACTGAACGATTATTGTAATATGTTACGCCAACAATAAGATTGCCGGCAGAATAAGTCTTTCCCATAGTATTCTCCTTTAAACAGAAGCATTTTTATCAGTTTGCTCAAAATCTTCTGCTATCATACTAAATTTAGCTTTGCTATTCGACATTAGTAGTTCGAACGAGTTATGCAAATTAATATCTAACATATCCAAAAAAACATCACTATATCTAGCTGTTAACCCATCATTTGACACTTCACTTTTTCCGTTAGCTTTCGGAATAGTTGTTTCTGCATTAGAACCAATATCGCTTGAAATTTTCTTTGTATTGTCTGGATCGTTTTTTATTTCTGTTGCCATAATTTTTCTCCAATAATCACATGTTTATTCAAAGATCATTAATTGTTTTTGATATTCTTGTATCCTTGCTTTATATTGCTGGATGTTTCGATTCTCATAATTAATTTGTGTTTCACAATCATCAATTTGTCTGATGATATCCTTTTTACCCTTTGAAATAGCACTTTCTATTTCTGTCATTTCTTTTCCTTTAAAAATACTATTAATCTTAGAAGAATAGTACGAGCCAAAAGCAGAATCCCTATCTAATCTTTGAATTCGTGAAAAAACAGACGAATAATAGTTATCAATATATCCATGAAAAGATTTGTTCAACTTGTTTGATTTGCTGTATCCTTCCTCTAATTTTTTAATTTTATTTCGATAGTCGCTAATTCTCGATTTTGAAATACGGATCTTTTGATTTAGCTTTTTTATTTCTAATTCAATAGCTTCTTTTGTCATAGCATTACTCCATTGGTTTTTGTATGTTCTTTTGACCTTGCCTTTTTCAATGTCTATATATTACCTTTTATTTAAGTTTCATGTTTTCCTAGTTATAAGATGATTTGCTCTTGTTCCAGCAAGTCGCATGTTTTCAGGGCACCGATCAACTTGTTCTAATTATTTATTACGCTTTTGAGTTTATTAATTTTTGTTCATACAGTAATTGTTATTTTTAGAAACGATTAGTGTATTGTATAAGTCTTTTATAAATTTCTAAATCTTTGTACACCTAACTCAAGTTTTTTGAGCAAATCCTGATATTAAAATACCAGGATTTGTTCTTTTGTCATTAAGCCGTTTCTATGCAAGTGTTGTTTTTATTTTAATGCATTCATTGTCCTTAATATAGAAACAGTCTCCTGTATCAATCGGCTTTTTAAACTTACGCATAACAGCAAGCGGCATATCGAGTATTTTAAGATTAGAAATATCATCAAAATACAAGAAATGTCTTGCGTCTCTAATATTCTTTACAATTTCGGGAGACGCATATGAAATATTGGTATTTTCGTAATCGCCGAAGAGTACGCAAACATTCATATTCTTATATTTTGAAATGATGTTCTTATATGAATTCATTAGATTCATATTATTGCTAATGATTTCTGCAACTTCTCGATTGTTAATAATGAGAACTATGAGGTTTGAATTGGAAATAACATTATCATCGCCTGAAGCAAGGGTTTCATATCTTAATTTCAGTTCTGATTCTATTGAAATTATAATGTCTTCAGCTTTTTCAGGCATAAACTCATACGCATTAATATTGTCTGTTTTGCTGACATCGGCAAGTCGCTTGTTAATGCTGTCAATGACATACACATCCGTCTGATTATGATACTTTCTATCAAGCATAGAAATTATATACTTGAAGAAATTATGTCTACCCATACCTTCTCTTCCAGTTATAGTTAACGGTGAACCAAGACTATTAAGTTGAAGTGTAACGGGGCTTACAGTACCATAGTCCAGCCCGATAACAACAGAATATTTCTCTGTCATGAAGCCTGAAAGAGTTGAATCCACAAAGTCTTTTGTGAGTAAATCAGGTATAACAGGAATGATTTGTGCGTTTAATTTCGGATTTCTGCTGTTGATAACAGAAACAAACTGTTTGATTTCCTTAACTCTGTCAATTTCCTTTTCACCCTCAAATGCAAGAAAGGTCTGACAATCAAGATGTGTTTTATCAATTTCAACAATGCAACGACCGTGAATATCGTCAATTGTTTCTCTGCAATGCTCAAATAATGATCCGTATTCACTTGAATCGTTACAGAAAAGAGCAATTTTAGCTGAGAAATTAGAAAGATACTTATACCCAATACCTGCTGTCTGGGAATTAGCTATTACTATAGTAACACCTACGGTTAATCCTTCTCTGCAAAGTCTGAGCAAATCGTCATCATCCTCAAAATATAACTCTTTCAAGGCAGTAAGATTGTCTATCATTACAACTATCTGAGGAAGGTCAGTTCTTCCTGCTTCTTTATATGCAGAAAAAGAACTTACACCTACGGACATTAACTTTTCTTTTCTTGTTTCAATCTCTGTAAATAATAACTTCATCAGATTCTTTAGTTTCTCATCCTCAGATGAAGTAACAACACCACCGACATGATTAAGAGATTCAAAGTTTTTTAGAACCATCGAAGCAAAATCCATAATATAAATAGATACTTCTTGTGGTGTGTATTTTGAAGCTATACTTCTAATCATTGTCTGAAGAATGTTTGTCTTGCCTGACTGTGCCGAACCAATTATCATTACATTCTGATTGGCAAGATCAATAGAGTAAGTGCCTTGATACTGATTGTCGGGGTCATCATATATACCTATTTCTGTGGTTATAGCGTAATCTACAGGTAATAAGTTATCCTTTTTAGGGAAGTTAATGACATTTTCAAGCGAAGGTAAGCAAATATCTTGAAGTTTTTTTATTGCTTTTTTATCGCAATAATTATGAACATAGTTTACTATAGCATCTAACTGAGTTTGATTGCCTTCTCCGCTTTTGTTCTTTTTTCGCTCATATACAGGTATTTTTCTACCGGAATCATTAAGTGCAAAAATTTTAAATTCTTTCACATTGTTATTATCAACTTTTTCAGGTGCGCCGCTATATGCAGACTGGAACAACTCAAATATTTCATTATTTCCAACCTGAAGATATGCTCGTCCTGGTTCTTTAATTTCAGCAGCGAGAGGCGATTTGAGGACCTCATTACTATCTTGCTGATCTTGAACCTTCAGGCAAAGCTTAAATCTTGAATTCGACCAAATTTGTTCATTAACTTGTCCTGACGGTTTTTGCGTAGCAAGAATAAGATGGACACCTAAACTACGACCGATACGAGCTGCTGAAATAAGTTCTTTCATAAATTCAGGCTGCTCTGCTTTAAGTTCTGCAAATTCATCAACGATAACGATAAGATGAGGAAGCGGTTCAGAAACTTCTCCAGCCTTATATTTTTTAATATACTTATCAATATGATTGACATCTGCCTCGGCAAAATATCTTTGACGTTTTTGAAGTTCTGCTTTTATTGATTTCAACGATCTGTTTATTTCTTTACCATCTATATTTGTTATTGCCCCCATCAAGTGCGGTAAATCTTTGAACTGATTCACCATTCCACCACCTTTGAAGTCAATAATCACAAAGCCGACCTCATAAGGATGAAATAATGTTGCCATAGATAAAATATATGTTTGCAGAATTTCCGACTTACCTGAACCGGTCGTGCCAGCCACTAAACCATGAGGACCATGAGCTTTATCATGCAAATCAAGAAAAACTATGCCACTTTTAGACACGCCAATAGGTGCTGCCATTGACTTAAATACTTGTGAAGTATTCCAGTTTAACGAAAGGTTCAAATCATCGACAGCCAATATATTTAATAATTTAAACAAAGAAATATTCTTCGTAAGCGTTCCTTCCAAAGATATTTCCTCAGTATAAACCGGTGCAAGCAAGTTCACTATAGACTCAGCTTGTTTGTCTGCAATTGATTTAAATGCGAAATTGATGTTTTTACTTTTATCCGACGTATCAATTAATACTGCGTTAGAATTGTCTGTAATATCAATTAAATAATTGCAACCTTGTTGAATTTCAGATTTTTTATTTCCAAAGAAGATAAATGTAACACCTAAGTCCTTAGCTTTATCAACAAATTTAGATATTGGATGATTCATAAAACCATATTCATCATATAGAAAAACAACAATTCTGTAATCAAACGCTTTTTGCTCCTCTCTAATAGTTAATAACTTATAGAGATATTCAAAAATAATATTTTTACTTTCGTCATTACTAACAATATTCCTAATACCTAAATCATCATTATATAAATGCGGAAGCATTCTCAACCAATTAATTTTATCGGCATTATTATGTTCAGTAACAAAAAACAATTTTAAATCACTTTGATATTGCCTTGCGCATAGATCAATCACAATATTTTTCATAATGTCATATCGGTTTTGTTCTTGCCCAATTATACCAACAGCATTAGCATTTTTAAAATCACAAATTATTGGGGCATTATTTACCTTTTTATATTCATCACAAATTTGTTGAGGAATTTCTTGTAAATCATCCTCAATTTCAAGTCTTTCTTGTTTCTTGTATGTTATTTCTTTAATCGCATCTTTGCTTCCTGTGCCAACTCGTACTGCTAAGAAATCTTCATCCTCCGGAGTCCTATCAAATAAATCAGGCGAAAAACATTTGAATTCATCTTGCTCCTTTTGAGAACTAATATATATTTCTTCTAATGCAATTCTTTCTTTTTCTCGTTCACTTTCAATTTCTGTTTTTTTTCTGTCAATATAAGTATTATATTTTTCAATTCTTTCAGCGGAATTCTTTTTAAATTCTTTTTTACTTTCTATAATACTCATTATTGCCGTAACAACACCAAGTGCACTTGAAACAAGCATAAATGGAGAAACTGCAATCATGGCTACACCCATAATTATCATCACTCCAGATGGCAGAAGGCGTGTTAATAAATTAGTTTTTGGTTTTTGTGGCTTTGACGGTGGATCCAAAACTTCAATTTTTTCGTCATCTATTACAGTTTTTACCCTTGTATTTCTAATAAATTTCGGATAATTATTTTCTACTTTTCCATCAATAAAACTCAATAATTTAACTGTAATATTTTTTGGAGCCATCAAAACACCGTTCTTATAATAGAAACTAAAATCAGCTATTGAAAAGAAATCGCCATTTTTTATAACTTCACCATTTGATGCAAGATTGCCGTTATGATAAGCTCCACAAGTTGTTGACTTAATTGCTAAAATTAGGTCCTCATTTTTCTTATTAAGTTCAACAAAATCATCTTTTACATATTCACTATTTATACAAATATTACAACTTGAACTATTGCCAATAGTGATTTTATCCTTTGATGTTATATCAATAACTCTGCTATAGTCTTTATTTTCATTGTCAAAGTCATATACAAAATCGATTTTGAAAACTTCGTTTTCCGATTTTTGATATTTAATTGCAAAGCTGTCGCCGTGTGACAATTTTTTAGTTATAAGTTTTCTTACATCACCTGCATCAATAAATACATTATCCGAACAGGTAATGTTCCACTCATTTGATTTTTTTTGAAGTACAAGTTCAAAATCTTCAAAAAACGATTCTTTGTAAAAGCGGACATCGCAATCAATACCCATTCCGATTTTCATAATTTCTGCATCGACCGGGATTTGCACTTCTTTATAAATATTTTTATTTGATATTTTCAAAAGATAACCATACTGCATAATCAGTTCCTCATTCTGTAAAGTTTATAACGGTTGCATTTCTTATTCCATAATCGCTTAACAATTTATTTCCTTTTAGCAATGCAATCGGATTTTCTGCCTTGAGATAACAATTCTTTACATCCGAAGTATCTATTCCTAAATCATAAGCAGAATTAAGAGCTATCACTAAATCGTTTGCCGATATATCAAGCGGAATTTCCAAATCGACAGAAAAATTTCTTTTTGTAATATTAAAAATAATTATCGCTTTATTATTCATAGTTCACACCTTAAATTATCAAATATGACACTTTTTGCACATCAGGTTGATTTGAAATATCAGACAATGACATTGAATCATAATTGTCAAATTTTTTTATATATTCATTTATAATAAAACTGTGCTCTATCTCGCCCGAAGTAATGGCGTTGCTTTTTTCATCATCAAATTTATTACAAACAAAGAAATATTTTGCACTGTCATTGCAACTGATATTTTTCAACAAAACTCCGGTGGCAAATACCGAACGCTTATCCTGTTCCAAAACAATCAAAACTTTATCCGCTAATGTAATCAAATCAGCTTTTGCTTCGTCAAATGTTGTATCTGTGTCAACAACAATAACATCATATTTTTTTGATGCTTTAGCGGATTTTATAATATCTGCATACAATGAAAAATCCATTCCCAAAGATGCTATTGCCATGCCAAACGGAGGCAAATAATCAAAACTTTCATTCCTGATAATATGACTTATTCTTCCATAAACATTTGACGACGAATCCGAAAAATCCGAAACAGAACTGTTAGGGATAGTTGCCTGATTCATAAGCATATGCTGAAATGAATTAATACGCTGTGCATTTATATACAATACTTTATTAAAACTTTTTGCAAGTGCCTCACTGACACCTAAGGCTACTGTACTTTTTCCTACGCCTCCGCACGCAGAATATATTAAAGCCACGACTGTTTCTTTCTCCGAACTGTTACTTGTACCGATATTTCCTTGACTGATAACTTGTTTATAAATTTCTTTAGGACTTGAATATTTAAAAATCTTTTCGATTTCCAAATCCTCTGTTCCGCCATCATCATTCGACTCTGAAAGAACAAATATTTTATTAACATTATGCCTTTTCAATTCAGGCGTATATAAATCTTCGTCAACAACAATCGCTTGCGCACTTTTGGAACTTAGAAAGTACTCGTTAAAATAATCCCTGTCTGTTATGATTTCCAGCTCGATATTTTCATCTAATTCTTCAATGAATTTCAACTCGAGAGATGCTACAAATTTTTCATCTGTATCTGCAATAATAATTACTTGTTTAGCCATACCGCACCTCCTATATTTCAATTAAGAAATCGCTGTTAGCAAGTCTGACCGCATCACCGTTTTTGATGATTTCCGGACATTGTGCGAGTATTCTTTTGGAATTAACGAATGTTCCGTTAGCGCTTCCCAAATCAGTAATATAATAGTTGCCGTTTTGATATGTAATTTTGCAATGTACACGACTGATCGCCTTATTGAACGAAATTACACCGTCAACTTTATCTGCACTTTTTCCTATCACATACTCACCGGAATTAATTCGCAAATTAATGCTTACAGGAGCATTTATTGAGCGAAAGCGGAGCGTAGGCTGATTGGCAAATTGCACTTCTTTTTTCTCAACAACATTTACCTTCCGCTTTATAGACGCATAACTGCCAACCTCTTCACACAAGTGCCCATAAAGTTGTCCAAGAGACAAAGTGCCATTAGACAAATAACTGCTGATTCTGTTCATCTTTTCGGTTGCAAAAGCAGGAACAGAACTAATAAACTTAATAATTTCTGTTCTCAGTTCATTTTCTGTTTGAACAGTATCACTATGTGAATTATTGATTGGCAAATATATTAAACTTACAGAAAGAGTATTTGAGTCAACAAATATCTTATCAAAGGTTAAAGCTAAATTAGATAACTCTAAAAAGCCATTACTCTTAATATCATTAACGCTTGAAATCAAATTTGCTATCACTGTTATAAAACTGTCTGAATCAAGTGCTTGTACGATATTCTTGAGAGACTTCTTTTCTGAAGTGAAATAAATCAATTTGATTTTACCGTTATATCTTACTTTGGCACACTGTACTAAATTGCTTCCTTGCCCCTTTAACACCTTAAAATCGGTAAGTGCAAATGTACTGTCATCATTTATGACATATTGAATGTTTGGACTGCCTGTTAATTCGGTTACCAAACCTATGCTTTCAAATTCGTTCATTGTAACTTGCCTCTTCAAATTAAAATCATAAATATAAACTTTAATATTAAAATCCATATTTATAACTTTAATTCAGTGAATAGCGTAGCTATTGCTACGCTATTCACTTTTTAATTTAATTAGTCTTTTGAGCCTCTTGCCTTTTTCTTTATTTCCTCTGTTATTGCTTCATCTTTTCTGCGTTTTCTGATTGCGATTAAGAATGCTAAACCGCCGCCGACAGCTATAATTGCTGCAATGCTACAACCGAAAACGATCTTATTTGCAAACCAGCGAACAAAGAAATTGGTTGATACCGTGATTGCTCTGTTAAAATCAATTGAATCAACATCGAAATCCTTTGAGTCTGTATCCGTAACATTACCTGCAAGGTCTTTAATAACAATTCTTACAGGCTCGGAGGTTGTTGACGAACCGATGGTAAACGAACCAGTGTAATTTGTTAAATCAGACAAAATATCTGTTACATTGGTGCTACCATTATCGGTTGATCTTATATGATCAACTCGAGTGCCGTTGCCGTCATAATAATAGACATCAATTGAATCGATACCGATTGCATCAAATACTTCATAAGAAACCTTTTGCTCATTAGCATTTACAATCTTCTTGTCAAGACCCGAAACGCTCTTAATCGTCGGAGCGGTATGGTCAAGTCTGAATAAAACAGAGCTTTCATCATAGCTGATGTTTTCAGATTTATTACCTACGGTATCCTCAGAACCTACATAAACTTTGTAAATACCGTCAATCGGATTGCCGTTATCATCGGTAAATACATTCTTGCTGATAGTGTATTCGTACTGATACCAGCCGCTTGAACCAATCTTTGCAAGCTCATTAACTACAGGGCTGATTGTAAGCTCACCGTCACCGTATTCAACAGGTGAACCGTCACGGGTTACTACTACATCTAAGTTACCCTCAACAAGTCTGTCAGGATTGTACTCCGTAATAACGATATCGTTGTCAATCGACTGAACATACTTATCGTTCAAATCATTTGACAAATATGTACCGAGAGAATATACGGAACCGAATCTATTAACAGTAAATGTAACCTCATCTGATGAAGTATTTTCAGCCTTATCGGTGATTTGGACGCTCAAAGTATAGATACCGTCGTTCTCCTGAATCTTTTTAAAGGTATCCTCGGTTGCCTCAAATGAACCGCCCTTATCATTAGTTGAAACATTGATATAATCGCTTGTTACATCCTTATCGATTTCATCCTTGCGTGTTCTGAGTAAAGTAACCTTAACATCCTTAAAGTTAATATCGGAGAAATCAATCTTAGGAAGCACGGAATCCTTATACGAATTACCGTTTTCAACGCCGCCGATAACAGGCTTGTCTATAGTTGTATCTACAACGAAGTCTTTAGGTGCAACAGAAGAACCGTAATTTGCTTCATTAGACTTATTTCCTGCCATATCATCCATTGAAATGTCAAAGGTATAATCGGCGTCTGTATCATATTTGATTGTAGCAACATGAGTATCGCCGCTGTTTGACCAAGAAGCATCCGGGAACTTAACGGCATTACCGTCAAGGCTGGCTGTTCCCGTAATCGTTACTCTGTTTACATCAAAGTTATGCTCGGTTACGGTAACTGTGGCAGTACGATAAGCATTAAAATACTTTTCGTTTCTTGCATCGTTATTGTCATAGGAAACGTTGATTACAGGCATGGTTTTGTCTACAACAAATTTAGTAGGAGCCACGCTGTTTCCGTAATCGATAGCTTGATTCTTGTTTCCTGCTCTATCGGTATATTTCATATCAAATGAATATATACCGTCGTTGCTGTAGGTTACAGTATAAACATAAGTGTCGTCATCTCTGTTACCGCTGCCATGAGTGAATTTCGGTGCAGAGTGAGTAGGAGCTGTTCCCTCGGCATTTCTAATCGTCCACTCAATATTTTCGGTATTAAAGTTTCTTTCCTTAACAGTAATGGTTGCCGTTCTGTTTGCATTAAAGAAAGCACCGTTTCCTGATTTTGTATCTGCGTTATTGTTGTCGTACGAAACGGAAATCGCCGTTGGTGTTTGGTCTATACCAAACGCAATATAGTCATAGCTTGAATTTCCTGCTCTGTCGACAAGTTCAACCAAAAGAACCATATCGTTATAGTTACCGTCAACAGTAACGGTTGACTTAATTGACGTAACAAGATTTGATTCTGTTGCAGTAGTCTCAGATACAACATTCCATTTTTCACTTGAATTTGCGGTATCATTACCTGTTGCAATGTCTCCGGAATTTAATCCGTTAATACTTTTTGCATTATCAACAGTCAATGTATGAGATGTTGTTTTTTCGCCCTCAATTAATGAATATTTAACCTCTCTGATTCCCGAATATTCATCTGTAACATTAACTACGAATGTTTGAGTGGAATTATAAAGAGGCACTTGTGCAGAAACATTGTAATCCATCTTTTTGTCTTTTTGATTTGCTTTTCCGCCATAAGTCCAAGAACTCAATGTATTATTTTGTGTTCCCTGTACTTTTGGTACAGTAAAGCTAATTGATGAATCCTCATGCTTTTCAGGAGTTTCAAGAATTGCACTGTTAGGATGAACAAAGCCTTTATAATCTCCGCTTGGAACAACTGCTGAACTGTCATATCTGTCGCTTGCGGGAAGAGTGCTGTTAAGCGGCGAATTGCCTACATTATCCGTTGCATAAGCATAAATCTGACCTTTGAAATCTTTATCAATTTCAAATGAAATCTGATTCTTTGAATCAACAAGTTCTTCACCTGAATATTCAATATTTCCGTTTATATCAACAGCTTTATAAGTAATAGACTTAACACCCGAAGCTATTTGTTTGTCCGATTTAATATCGCTTGCAGAGATAGTTACGGTAACCTTATTTTTGAAATAAAAGCCGTAATCGGTCGACTCAACAGCGTCATAAATACCTGCGGAATTTTTATCAACATCAATGTTTTCTGACAAATCGAAGTTGAAGCCGTCAATTGTAGCACTTGTGGTGTCTTTATAAACAGTAATGTGTCTTTCTATTGGATTACCAGCATTATCAATTACAGTTGCATCTATCTTAAAACTTCCATCTTCCTTGAGATATTTTGAATCAAGATTTTCAGTAGTAATTTCAAAACTATGTTTTGCTCTGTCCTGAGAAGCACTAAAATCCTTAGGATATTTATCATTACCTTTTTCGTATGAAATACCATTAACTTTTACATCAACAGTATTTAATCCTGACCCTATGTCTTGTGCATCAAAGGAAAATTTAATATCACCACTGTAAACAACTTTATCATCTTTATCATCGTCAAGCGCAACTTTTCTAACAGCGGGAGTAAGAGGTTCGTCTATAATTTTCGGAGAGACGTCAGGAATGTCATCTTCAATCATTACATAACCTGATTCATCTGTTCCAATATTGGAATTAATCTGATTAGCTAAAACTTTTCCTGATGTTCTATTAACATTGTCAATAACTTCGGCTTTTATCGTGCCTTCATAGTCAGGTTTTATATAGAAAACCGCTTTTCCGTTATCAGTATCAATCTTTGAAGGAGAAACTTCATCAACAAACGTAACACCATCCGTAGAATATTTGAATAATTTTATTTTGCTTATTCCCGATGATGTGTCTTTATCAGAAAAGTCAGAACAGCTTACTGTTATTTCGACTGTTTCTTTACAAAATGTTCCAAAAGTAAGCGCATTAATTGCTTTAGCAAGCATTCCCGTATTTTCAGCTTTTAACTCAAAGGATGAAACTTCTGGACTTGTTTTATCAATTATAAAATTGGGAATTGGAACCATGTCTGTTATTTCTTTTGTTTCTATGTTTTTAAATGCTACTTTATAATCTGTATAGACACCTTCTGTATTTTCTACAATTGTAGAAGCCCATGAATTTTGTTTTTGGGCGTTCGAGCCTTTTATAACATTCCAACCTTCAGGTGCTGTAATTGCAAATCCATCTGTGCCCTCATCACAACTATACCATTTATATCCATCGAATTCATTTTGCTCCTCTGTAATAGTATAATTTGTTGGAGCACTTACATATTCAACAGAAATTGTAAACTCTTTTTCGTCATCTAAATAATTGGTTCTCCAGTTTTGTCGTTCATTAGTTTTTGCTTTTACAATGATTGTACCGACAGATGAATATTCAACTAATCCACTTGTCTTGTCAACTTTAGCCTGAGCAGTAGTACCGTTTGACACAATACTGTATTCTATATTACTATTATGACCTACTTTAGCATCAGTTATAGCTTTGACAAAAAAAGTGTTATTGCCATCCTCTTTATATGTTACAGTTGAGGGATTATATACGCTAGGATTATCAAGAGGAAAAGACAAGTTCTGTTCTTTTTTATTAATAGCGACAGTTACAGGTATGATTAAATCTTCATAGTTATTAGTTCTATGAACCTTTACATAATATTTTCCTGAGTCCCATGAGAAAGTAACTTTCGGGCATGTTGTAGAATATGAGATATTATCTTCGGAATAGGTAATTGTATCCGTTTCTGTATTGTATCCGCTGACATTAGTAACTGCATCATGTGAATTCAAATCGTATTTTCCTGAATATCCTGTTGCGGTTACGCCTTCAATACTTGCTTTACCGATAGTAAATGTAAGAGCCGGGAATGTAACATAATCATTGTGATATGCTCTTTTTACTTTTACATAAAATGTGTAATCTCCGGCATCTGTATATTCCGGTATATTTTTAGAATACTCGGTACCGTCCGTGCTATATAACACCTCATCGCCGTCAACAGTTCCGGTTACGCCGTTAGGTAATACAACAGGATGTGATGCCCCGTCATATATAACATTTGAATTTACGGTAACCTCAATACCATCAATAGTGGCATTGTTCATAACAGCGGTTACTGTAGTAATATAATCATCATAATATTGACGAGATACCTTAACTGTAACTTCCAATGATCCCGGCAAAGCTATTGTAGGAACATCGGTTTTATAAGTTTGACCACCATCGGTACTATATTGAACATTATATGTACCATCAGTTCCACTTACTGTAACAGCCGTTTTTTCAGTTGTATCAGTTCTATCGTATTTACCGTCAAAAGCTGTTACGGTAACACCTTCTATTTTTCCGTTGGAAACTTTTGCGGTATACTCTGAAGAAACAAACGCTTGATATCCGTCTCGCTCAATTTTTACAACGACTTTTTTCTCATCACCCGGATATTTAACCTTTGGCATTGTTGAAGAAAATTCACCGCCGTCTATGCTGTAAGAAACAACATCGCCTTTCTTTGTTCCCTCAACAATAACAGCACTATGTTCAGCACCGTCATATTTATCATCATAACCGGAAATCGTTACATCATCTATTGTAGGCAACGGTGTCTCAGGCTCTGCCGAAGGGACAACCGATGTTGAAAGACATTTAACTGCCATCCATTTTGTTTGAGAATCAAACCAACTTTTAAGCAGTAATATTTTATGAGTTTCATATTTCACTTCAGGAGTGAGCGTACCGACAGTAAATTCATTTCCGTCAACATAAAAACCTGAAGCTGTTTCGTCTCCGCCGGTATACTCAACAGCGTAATAATCGCCGTCTTCTGTAACCGGTTCACTGCTTGTTACACCATAAAGATAAAGATTTTTGTTATTGACATTAGCTACAACAAAGTCATCGTTTGCGGCAAATGCAGAAAACACTGCCATAGGAATTGTTGTCATAACCATAAGTATTGCCAATACTATAGAAAGAATCTTTTTTGGTGTATTTTTCTTAATAACCATAAATAATCTCCTCCTAAATTATGATTAAATAGTTTCGTTTGTATGAATTAAAACGATATTTTGAATAATCTTAAAATCGTTTGAATCATTTGACACATTGATTTGCGAATTATCATTATTCGTCAGCACCGTTGTTTCTTCACTTAGAACGGTTGTTGCGTTATCATCTGACAATTCCGTTTCGTTTTCAGCAAGCAATTCTGTTTGATTATCATTTGATAACTTTTCGGTGCTGTTAAGAAGCTCTGTACCTTCTTCAACTTTTGAAATCTTTTTATCGCTCTTTTCAACCGATTTTTTCTTTTCGATTTTATCGGTCAAAGTGCCTCGTTCAACCGCTGACGGCGACGGTCTGTGAGACTTATCGCCTGTTTTAACATTCTTATCTCGCATTTGAGCGATAGACTTTTTAGCGGTTCTGCCGCTCAATTCTCCGATTATTTGAGGAATGTTAAACCTGACAAACGAATATATCGCAACAAGCAAAGAACCGCCGGCAATAATAAAGAAAATAATTGATACAATATTTATAGTCATTATTACTGCCCCCTTCCCGCTGCATTGGCAGCGTTATCATAAACACGCTCCAACGCTCTTACATACTTGCCGTTTGTAGGATTCAAATTAGTAATAATGCTGTTTTGCAGTTGCTTATTAACCTCTGCGGAAACGGTTATACTGTTTGCATTATCATAAATCGTGCTATATACATTTTGCACCTCTTCAATGTCAATGCCCGTACCTGCGAAATACTGAGCATTGGTATTAAGCAAGTTAGCAAATTGATTATAAAGAGTGAGCTTTACAAAGGATTCGTTTCTGTCAAAATCAAAGCCCTTTGACAAATTATCTCCATCAACACAATATGCAATACTTTCAATCAGCTTTTCGTAGTCATCCTTTGTGGATTCATTACCTGTTTTTTCAGCATTCGCATAGTCATTATAAAACTGACAAACATTGTTAAAGCTGTTTGCTATATTGTAATAATTTGATGTTTCGCCTATTTCAAGAACATATTTGAAATAGGTTTGAGCGCTTAATGCCGATGACAACTCGCTGTTATCCTTTGACAAATTAAATATTGCATAACCCGTATCAAAGGCTAATTTATCAAATCCCGGTTTCTGCTTAAGCTGTTCCAAATTATCGCTGAAATACTTTGTGTATCTGTTTATGTCATATGTACCCGATTTAGTATTATTGTCCTTATCGGTTTCGTTAAACGAATAGGTAAGCAATTTTCCAGCATCGGTAGATTTTTCAATATATTTTTCGTAAGCCTCAATTCGTGTACCGTCGATTTCAATAGCCTTAAAGCACGCTTCCGCTATTGAATTTTCATCAACCGCCAAATCAATATAGCCGCTATCCGTAACATATTTATCATAAGTATTGGTATCATTATTATGCTTAACAACCATACCGAGAACACCGGCAAACGCCATAATAACCGCAAGTGCAAGAGAAATAACAAATGTCATCAGCTTTCTCTTTTGCTGTTTTTTATACTCAATACCGAGAAGTTCAACATGCTCAAGGTCATACATAAGCTCGTTACAGTTTTGGTAACGATCCTCCGGCGCCATTTGAACACATTTGTCAATGATTATTTCAAGACCGTCCATAAGTGACGGATTCCACTGCTTAATAGGAACATAATCATTTTTTCTTGGGTCAACGCCTGTTACAAGGTGGTGCATTGTCATACCCAATGCGTAAATATCCGACCTTGCATCTGTTTGACGGGAGCCGAACTGCTCGGGCGGTGCATAACCTTTTGTACCGAGGACAGTTGTATCGGCGAGATTTTGTTCTTTATATTCTCTTGAAATACCGAAATCTATAATTTTAAGATTTCCCTCGGGCTTAAGCATAATATTCGCAGGCTTCATATCTCTGTAAATAATAGGAGGCTTTTGCGAATGTAAATAGCCCAAGGTGTCGCAAATTTGCTTTGCCCAATCAATAACCACGTCCTGTGGTTGCGCACCATATTCATCAAGTATTTTATCAAGCGACTCTCCCTCAACATAGTCCATTACTATGTAGATTTGAGGGTCGTCCTCTTTATCAATAATATCAACAATTCTCGGGATAGCCGGATGGTCAAGCCTTTTCATAAGCTCTGTATCGTCCGGAACTTTATTCAATACAACCTCGTTATTTTTGCCGATACCTTTTCTTTGAATTACCTTAACAGCCCACTGCTTATTAAGTCGCAAATCCATAGCCAGATAAACAACAGACATACCGCCTTTGCCTATCTGCTTAAGAATTTCGTACTTGCCGTCAATGACTGTTCCTCTTTCTATAGCCAAAACCGCACCACCTTACTCATAGCATTTCAAAAGAGCAACTGTGATGTTGTCTTTTTCGTTTCTGCTTTTCACCAAATCAATCAAATATCTGCTGTTCTGCTCCATTGCCTTTGCATCTGTCAGATTAGTAGGATTAAAGCTTTCATATATTTCTTCATTAGTTAATACGTGCCTAAAACCGTCGGAACAAAACATATATACCGAATTCTTTTTTATTTTACCTGCAATAATCTCCGGCTCAACATTTCTCGACGCACCTACACATTGAAGAAGCATATTTCTTTTCGGATGAGTTTTTGCTTCTCCTTCAGTCATTCTGCCTGCTTTAATTTCTCTATGGATAAATGTTTGGTCCTCGGTCAACTGCTCTACGCTATCAAAAATTGAGTAGGCTCTTGAATCCCCAACATGAATAATCAAATATTTTGAGTCAATAACAAGCATAGCCGTTAAGGTCGTACCTAATGACACGCCTAATTTATTTCCATACTGACCGATTATGTAGTTTTGCTCTTTGGCAAGTTTTTCTAAGTCAGAGGAAAGCTGCTTCCAAGACAGTTTATTTATCAGCCCCGGTAATTCATTTTCAAACCAATTTGAAAACGCCTTAATTACAGTAGCACTTGCAAGCTCGCCTTTTTCAAGACCACCCATTCCGTCGCAAAGAACAACCATTGCGACCTGACCGTACTTTTTAGTCTCGGCAATTTTCACGCATACGCTGTCCTGATTTGATTTTTTACTTATACCTACATCGGTAATTGCTGTGCCTATAAAATGCATATGTTTCTCCTACTCAGTCAATATGAAATTCAAAATCCTCATTAGACAGAGTTACAACCGCTCCGTCAAAAAGTTCGGCTTCCTGATTTCCCTGAACCATACTTCCGTTAATATACGAATGATTTGTTGAATTATTGTCTTTCAAATAATATCTGTTATCTCTACTTATAATGTCGGCATGCAGTCTGCTGATTGTGTTATTATCTCCTATAAAATAATCAACATAACTTTTTTCTTTTCCGATTCTGAATACAGGCTTATTAATATCAATTCTGTCAAAAGTATTTTTTCTGATTAAATAAGGAAATCTTTGGAAATATGAATTATCTCCCAATAGCGAAGTCGCTTCATCGTCATCATTAAGAAGTGATGTTGAATCATCGTCATCCGCCATAAGCAAAGAGGTTGCCTCATCTTCCTCCTCATTTAATAAAGAAGTGGCTTCATCATCTTCGTTTAACAATGATGTCGCATCATCAACATTTTTTCTTTTCTTTTCATCCCACTCGTTTCTGCGATAATAAACATCCGAACCTGCGAGCATTTCGCTCTGTCCCGGCTTTTGTCTTTTTACCTGTTTGTATATCTGCGGATATACCCTTAATATATAATTCTCAAGCGGCAATACTGCTACAACATTAAGTCCCCTTATGTATGCCAGCAATTCGTTAATCGGTTTTACATCTTCATTAAGAGCCAGCTTCGTGTTATATGCTACATCATATAAAAATGAAGCTAAGTTTGCCGAAATTCTTTGGCTCATTATCGGCTGATAAATAAAATGAACCTCTTTGGTTTGTTTATTAATAAAGGTATATTTGAGATTCATCACCAAATTGTTGATATTAAAAGAATTTCTGTCAACAGATTTTACGACCTCAAGAATTTGCGCAAAAACAAGAAAGAAATCATTTTTGCTTATTCCGCTACCGAGATATTCCTCAAGAGTCACTCCGGCAGGAGACAGATACGAAATTTTTCTGCTGTCCTCAACAGTAGGCTTCATAATTCCTCTGATTACCTTTGAATTGAGGATATCGACTTCTCTTTGATTTATGCTTTCGTCTTTATCTAATTTACTTTTAATCGTTATCTTTGAGTCTTTGCTTTTTACTTTGAATTTAGTGAACATTATTACACCTTTTCATTATCTTCTAAACCACGAACAATCAATATTGCTTCCTTATAAATAAATTTATACATATTATTCATTTCTCGATTATTATATATAATTTATTTGATTGTTCCTATATGCTGTTTGAGTACACTTTACATAAAAGTAAAATATTCGTAAAATTTCATTCATTATTTATTCGCCTTGACAAATTGTGAAACGACAATAAAACTTTTCGCTTATTATCCACATAAACGAAAAATGAGTAAAAAATATAATAGCCGTCAGGGTTTGTGGCGTTTCGTGACCATAAATTTGACGGCTATTATTTTCTGTTATGAAATTAAACTCATTTCAAGTTGTTCCATACTCTTTTGTTTTAGTTCAGATGATGAATGAACATATCTGTTCAGTGTTGTTTTTACATCTGAGTGACCGAGGAACTCAGATAGTGTTTTCACATCAACGCCTGCCTCAATACACCTCGTTGCAAAGGTGTGTCGCAGTGCGTGAAAATTCGTTTTTTCAATATTGCACTCTGCTATCATCTGACCAAACTTTATTTGCATAAGTCTTGGCTCGGTGTATTTCAACTTATCATTTGACAACACATAACCATTACTTCTAAACTGATTTATCATCGGTAACAAACATTTTGGTGTCGGTATAATTCTGTTTGAACTTTCACTTTTCGGTGAGCCTATTTTTACTTCTGTTTTGCCTTGCTCGTTTTTGATCCTCATCATTGTTTTATTGATTACAATGTATTCATCGGTTATGTCATCCCACCGCAAAGCACATAACTCACCGATACGCATACCTGTATAAAGTGTAAGCAAAACACCAAATTTATGTATATCAATTTGTTTCAACAGATACTCGGTAATAATTTGTTGCTCCTGCACAGAAAATACACGCATTTCTCTTTGATGTTCTTTAACATAGTTGATTTTCGGAACGGTTATGCTATATGTTTCTTGTGCATATTTAAGAGCAAGACCAAGCACAATTAAAATATCATTAACCGTTTTTGTCGATAGATTTTTCTCTAAAAGTTTTTCAGTAAAACTCATAATTGTAAATCGAGAAATATATCGAACGGCAATCGTACCTAAATCACTGATAATATGATTTCGACAAACACATTCGTATTTTTGATATGTGCAAGGCTTAACTTGATTTTTCATACTGCTCAGCCACTCGGCAATTAACTCCGTGACTGTTATTCTTATCGGATTATGATTTTCAGTCGGTTGCAAAATACAAAGTTGTTGCTTTGCCTTAACTTCCTTATAACTACTTGCATAAACCGAACCGTATTTTTTCTTGCCGTCAGCAGTAATTTCTTTCACATGTCGTGCTTCCCAACGTCCATCTTTTCTTTTGTAAATATTTTCGCCTCGTCTTGGCATTTTCATCATCCTTTCCGTGCTTTAACAAACAGAATTATTCTAAAGGAGTTGGATTTTCTTACAAGAAAAATTGACCATAAATTTAATATTGTCTACCATATTTTTGACTATATATGAACAAACTTGTTGAATAATGCATTTTGTTGTGCTATTATTGATATATAAATGTTATATATTATATTTCCGGTTTGTTTTCATTCGTTTATGTGGATATTCTGCGAATAAGTGTGCCGTCAAGATTTAACTTAACGGTTTTATTTTTTGTGTATATTAACTTGAAAAAGTATCAGTTGCAAATATAAAAAGAGGTTTGCCCTACAATTTGTGGCGAACCTCTTTTTGCGTTAAAATAATTTATAAATTTTTCTAAAAACACATCATCAAAACTTG
>ERZ779889.72-NODE-72-length-122780-cov-5.631265_pt1 | contig 122780 bp, 108 predicted proteins | sample MGYA00511030_ERZ779889 | MGnify/ENA primary metagenome ERZ779889 (study PRJEB29588, sample SAMEA2160616) | human gut metagenome | biome: human gut; feature: human-associated habitat; material: faeces | place: Denmark | collected 2008/2010 ...
TAGCCGCTAAGAGCGGCTGCTCTTCATGAGCGCCGAAAATATGAGTTCGGCGTTGGTGAGGGGGAATATATATATTAGGAGTGAGCTTATGAAAACGATAGACATTAACTTTCTAAGAAAAGAAATGACAAGCGGGGTGAATGCAAAAGTTCCAATATTCTTCATTTTGGTGTTCGGCGCGATTATCGTCATGATGTTGGCGGGTTCAGTCAATTCTCCGCATGATGTTAAGATCGCGACATGGGGAATAAGCGCCGGGTTAGGTTTGGTGTGCGTGGTGATCTGCGGTATAGTGCCGCTGCTCCGTCACAAGAAAAATTCTGAAGAGCTTTGCCCTGAGGAGATCAAGGTCAAGAAGCGCGCGGCGACCGATAGGTATAAAAAGAATGATAAACGTTGGGTAGCTTTCAGAGGTGAAGAAGATGATTACATTGTATCAAATGAATTTTATCACCACGAGTTCGCACCCGGTCGCGAGTTTTACATAATCAGCCGCTTGCAGAGGAAAAACTGTCGAGAAAAGGAAAAGCTGATAGGTATTTATCCGGCTGACAGATATACTATTGATACGGAGCTGATGAATTGGCAATAAGCAGTTTGCCTATAGGCAGATCTATATCATAAACATGACAGAAACGCTTTGGAAAAAAATCCAGAGCGTTTTGCTAATACAAAGCATTATTTGATTATTGTAGATAAATTTGTTGTAAATGCTTCCAATGTTTCAGCGGCAATTGTTCTTATTGTTGCAAATAATAGATCCTCAGATGATACTTGGACAGTTTCTTTAAATGGTTTATTGTTTTCATCAATGAATTTAAAAGTAAATTTTGCTGTTTGTGCAATGTTCCTTTTGAAAAGAAGCAATTCTCTATGGATTTTAGGATCTATATGTGCCCCACCATCTTCATCTGCTACTAATCTTATTATCTTTGATCGAGTGATAACATTTTCTTTCCAATAGATCACATCTGAATCCCACCATAAATCAAATGGCATAAATCGATTGGTAGTCATTTGTTTCGGTTTTACTGTAAAATAAACTGTTTTATCTGATGTTGCTTTCACAATATACTTAACCATTTGACATGACAAAGCAGGGTTAGAATTATGATGATAGCTTTTTATCCCATAATCGCGAGAATCTCTAAATAAAAAAGATTTCCCAAGTTGTTTGTAAAGCGAGTGACATGATCTACTATCATATAGTAAGATCCTAAGATGATTTGAAATTTGTTTTGCATAAAACAATTCACCCTCATCATATTTCTCACATGCGTGTTTTAAAAAAATGAGTTGTTCATTTAATGCAGAAATCAATTCTTCTTTGGTTCTGCATAATTTTGTTGATTCATTCATACTAATTGTCTTATGGACGCAAGTCCATATCCTCCTTTTTATAAAATAATAAGATAGGTGATTCAAATGAATTTTTACGAAATTACATTAGCATTTCTTGATCAATACGCTAAAACATTTGATGATATTGATTGGATAGGATCTAAGGATTTTACGATCAGTAAGGAAAATTTTCGCGAGACCTCCGAACGGATAAACGATAATATTGGAGGATTCCCCGCGGAAGAAGTTCCAGAAGATATAGTGCTTGTCGGAAAAGATTTTTGGATTGAAAGAAATCTCAATTATGAGTCGGAACGAGATTATAGTCTATATAACTGCTGGGTATTTAAAACTAAACCTAAAAAACCAAATTGTCAAGAAGAAGTGACTTCACTATTTTTAGATCCATACGATAAAGCTTTAATTAGAATGAATAATAAAACTTCTGAATACATTCCGCTGCTATTAAAGGATTTTCTAAAATAAGCTCATCGTAAAAGGAAAACAATATGTTATCATTGAATTGCATACAGTAAAGTTGATTGATTCTACAAACTATTACAAAACATACCACAGCTTTATTTTATACTATAATGTCAAATTTGTCAATAAAATTATTATATCTTCCGAAAATTTAAAGCAAAGCGCTTTGGAAAAAATCCAGAGCGTTTTTTTATGCCTAAAATATAATTCTGCCTATAGGCAGAAACGCAGAAAGGGGTGAGGATCCTGATGATCGACAGTTCGTAGAGAATGCTTAAATCACTAAAACAATATTGGAGGATAATATTTATGGGAAGAATCAAAGCGTATACACAGTACATAAGCAAGATCGTTAACCTTGATTACCCATCACGCAGAGCGCCATACTTTTCTATTCCAAAAGAATTGCAAGAGCAGTATGACTTCGCAATCGGGCAGATCATTTATCAGTGGACACAGGACGGTTACACGTTCTTGAGCAAAGAAAAACCGAAAAACAAAAGTTATGTTGAAACTAAAATGAATGCTGCCAGGCGGGTACGATTTCTGCGGCAAAGCGTGTCGCAGGAAAAAATGATGAGCATGGATAGCGGAGCGTATATCCGTTTCTATGATCTCGAACCATCTGCAAATGATGATCTAAATATTACTACTCCAATTTTGGGTTACAAACTGCTATGGCTGCGTGACAATTGTGTTTTCTGTCATTCAGAATCGGATCTTATTAACTTTAACGGAAATTGTATATGCGGTCATTGTTTGAAGCAATTGTTGCAAACATTTAAAGATATGTTGTAAGAAAGGATAATTATTTATGGAAAAAGACGTTATTATTTCTGTTACCTCGTATGGAGTTACAGAAAACGATAAAGGAATTGTTGGATACGCAAGAATGGTGTTTGAAGGCAAATATGCTGTCAATAACATTGAGATACGCGAAAATGCAAGCGGTGAGCTGTACACCAAAATGCCGCACTATCAGAGCAGAAACAGCAGCGGCAGACTGGAAGATAGAGATGTTTTCTATGCTAAAGACAAGGAGGTCAGCAACATGATCTCCGGTGCGATCATAGAAGAATACAGCTACACTAAGCAGCATATTTCGACTGGCAGCTACAAAATGCTGGAAGATAAAAAGTTTGAGATAAGCGATGTTGTTGTGAGACCGTTTTCGTCAGGGAAAAATGATAAGACCCGTGGAGCGTGCGATATTGATTTTGGCGATTTTAAAGTGCGCAATGGTTATATGTCAGAGCTGCCAAACGGTCAAGGAAAGCTCGTAACTAATTTTCAGGCTCAGAAGCGTGTGCTTTACGATAGTGAAACAAATGACAGCGTTGAAAAATGGGTCAACAATTTCACACCGGTAAATCATGAAGCATCCGAAGAGCTGAGAAATGCAGTAACAAAGGCATATAATGCTCATATTTCGCGTGATGCAGCTCAGACAGAAGTTAAAACTGAAGAGGTCGCAAGACCCCAAAGTAAATTTGGAAGAAGATAAGTTATTGTAGAAAAACACTGTGCGGTAAAGCCTATAGTCTGCCTATAGGCAGAGCCGCATTATTTTTTTAGAGAGGAGTAAGCGATGGCAAAAATAGATAACCTAAAGAAGCTGCGCACTAAAGCGTTAGTTGAATTGTGTCAAAGTAAAGAATACACCGATTTTCTGCGATTTGCTGCAAGGATGTACAAAATGCCATTTTCAGACGCAGTAATGGTCTATGCGCAAAATCCTGAGATTGAGAAAGCTGCTCAACTCTCGGCGTGGAACGCTATAGGACGTAAAGTTAAACGTGGTGCTCATGGAATACCTGTACTAGGGGACAGAGATACTGTACATTACTACTTTGATATTTCTGATACCGAAGGTAAGACGTTACCTCCGCTTTGGTCGCTTGATCGTGAAGAAGCCGGTAAGCTGAAACGGTATTTTTCAAGCACCTATGAGCAGGACTTTCTCAATTTTTCATCTGTAGTCGATTATATTTCATACAACAGTGTTAATGAGCACTATGATGAGCTTGAAAGTATGGCTGACAAATATTCGCTAAACGATGAGCAGCTAACAAAGCTTCATGAAATGCTTTGGGATTGCGTAAGGTACACAACTGCTGCGCGCTGCGAATTTGGATCTGAGGAAAATATACGAGTGCGCGGAGCAGCGGCTCTTGATTTTGACGATACGATATTGCAAAATGACAGTGAACTTATGCTGTCATTTTTTTCTGTTGTGCAGCATACTGCGCAAGAATCTATTAACGAGATAGCAGTACACGCTGTGCAGCTCAAACGTAATCAGCTTGACATACCTGAAGAGATAGTGAATGCTTTTGAGGGTGAAGATACAAAAGTTGAACAGATCTCTGCTACACCTGTTGACAACGAAGTTATAATAGCAAATGAAACTGTCGAAGTGAATGATGATAAAATACCATTCAGCACGGAACAGATCAAAACAGTTCTTGATGATATGTTCAGTCGGGTATACTCTCGCGCAGATGACAACACACAAGAACTTGTTTCTTTCTTTGAAAGAAATGAAATGATAGAACCGCGAGCAGAAAAGCTTGGAGAGTTTGTGACCTCCGCATTGCTTGATCAACACAACTCTTGTGATATGGGGTCGTTTACTGTAGATTACATCGTATCAAAAAACGGAGTTACGATCATGCAGGGCGAATATACCAATGAGCATTATACAGATTCTATGCTCATAGACTGGGAGAGCATTGTAGGACTGTATGTTGATGAGATCGTTCGATACTATAAAACAAAAAACGATCAGGAAACAAAAAGCTTAGATAATGCCAAAAACTACATAAACGATTTTTGTTTAGACGAATACAGCGAGGAAGCAGATTTTTCTGTTCTTTCAAACATACCTATTGCTTACACTACTGACGAGCAAACGGAGTATGAGATACAAGTTTCAATCGATCTTCTGCGGTACAGAATGATATACCAGTATGACGGACAAGTCGTTCGTGAAGAGCAGTATGGATCGCTTGATGATATGAACGAAAACGCTCTATCTGTACTTGATTTTGATGATCTTGTAAGTCTTTCTGATGATGAAAAAGCAGCAGCATTAGAAAATCGATCAAACATTGGTTTAGCTGAGAATGAAAAACTGCCGACAATAACTTGTGAGTGGAGCGAAAGCGAAGCTTTTGAAGATGGAAAAACATACTCTGTGTACGATTTTGACCGTATTATGGAGCAGGCAGATAGAGAATGGATCGAAAAACGTCAAGCTGAGATCGATAAATACGGCGAAGATATAAAAAGCATTTATGAAGCATTTGAACGCGGCGAAATAGATGGCGTTCATCAGGGTTACGCAAAAACAAAATTTACGGTAACTATGCCCGATGGCACAACATACACTGATCGTCAGGATATAGGCGACGGCTTTGGCGGAGTTATTGATTTTATAAAGCAATATGATAAAGCACTTGCATTTCAGCTCGAAAAAGTACGCGATATGCAGAGCAATCACGAAGAGCCTGAGAGCAAACAACAAAGTAATAACATTGTCAATGACAATTCAGTAAATCATGAAAAAACTGTTGACAGAAATACGCAAGCTAACTCTAATCATATCTCATTCTTTAACGAAAACATTGTTAATGAAGATTCTGCTGAAGCCGTGTCGAATGACATTCCCTCGCATACTTATCATTTTGATCTGAATGATGTTACCGGAAATGGAGCTAAGACTAGATATAAAGCTAACGTTGCCGCCATACGAACATTAAAGAAAATAGAATCCGAAAACCGAAATGCTACCCTTGAAGAGCAACGACTGCTTGCAGGATATGTAGGCTGGGGCGGTGTCGCAGACGCTTTTGATGCGCGAAAAGATAATTGGCATGAGGAGTACGAGGAGCTTAAAGGTCTGCTCACCGATGACGAATATCGCGCTGCGCGCAGATCAACGCAAACAAGCTACTATACTTCGCATGAAGTTATTGAAAGCATATACTCTGCGCTCGATAACTTTGGATTCAAAGGTGGAAATATACTTGAGCCGTCAATGGGCGTTGGAAACTTCTTTGCAGAGATACCGGGTGAAATGCGTAACAATTCAAAGCTTTATGGCGTAGAACTTGACGATCTTACCGGCAGGATAGCGAAAAAGCTGTATCCAAATGACAATATCCAAATAAAAGGCTTTGAAAAAACAAGTTTTTCGGATAACTCTTTTGATGTTGTCATAGGAAATGTTCCATTCGGCGATTTTAAAGTACACGACAAAAAGTATGACAGACTTGGGCTTAATATCCATGACTACTTTATCGCAAAATCTGTCGATCAAGTGCGCCCGGGCGGAATGATAGCCGTAGTTACTTCGAGCTACACTATGGATAAGAATACATCAAAATTCCGAGAATATCTTGCACAGCGCTGCGATCTTGTGGGGGCTGTACGTCTGCCTAACAACGCATTTGCAGACACGAAAACAGTTTCCGATATTCTATTTCTGCAGAAACGAGAGAATCAGACAGTTGTTTATCCGTATTGGACGCAGACAGGCAGAACTGCCGACGGACTGCGCGTTAATGCATATTTTGCCCGACACCCTGAAATGGTACTCGGTAAAGTGGTCAAAAGTACACGCTATGGCGAGGACAGCGAAACAATTGATGTTATAGCTGATACCGAAAAAACTCTTTCCGAGCAGCTTGCCGCAGCAGTTTCTAAACTTCATGCTAATATACCTGATAAGATAGTTAAGGCTGTAAAAAGCGGTGGTTCTGATAAAAAAACATCTGAAACTATTCCTGCCGATCCTTATGTTCGCAACTTTACATACACGGTCATAGACGGTGAGGTCTATTATCGTGAAAACGAGGTAATGACAAAATATGAAGGCGGCAATACTGCAATAGAACGCATAAAAGGTATGCACGCTATCCGTCAATCATTGCGCAGCGTTATCGATGCTCAGCTAAATGGCGTATCCGACGATGAGCTTGCGGTACTGCAGCGCGAGTTGAATAATGAATATGATACATATGTAAAACGTTATGGAGCGCTAACGTCAAAAGCAAATACTGTTTTTAGGGACGATGATGATTTTAACACACTTATTGCCCTAGAAAATGTTGATGAAAAGACCGGCGAAGTACAAAAGGCTTCGATTTTTTTCAAAAGAACCATCCTCCCGAGCATAAACGTTGACTCAGTAGATACACCGGAGGAGGCTTTGCAAGTTTCCCTCGACCGAAAAGGCTGTGTAGATATTGAGTACATGGCTCAGCTTGTGGGCATGGAAAAGCAGGAGCTTGTTTTTTCTTTGAAAGAACAGAATAAGATATTCAGAGATCCCGCTTATACCGTTGACGGAAAAGAATATTCAGGCTATGTTGAAGCTGCTGAATATCTTTCGGGCAACGTCAGAAAGAAGCTTGCACTTGCGGAGCAAATGGCAAAGCTTTATTCGCAGTATGAGTACAACGTGCAGGCTCTCGAAGCCATTCAGCCTGACATAATACCGCCGGAGGATATACTTGTACAAATAGGTATCAACTGGGTGGATTGCGAAACGTACACGCAGTTTTTGACCGAATATACCGGCATAGACCACAGTTATAATAATCTTGTTACACGACTGCCAAATGGAGAATATACATTTAAAAATCGCTGTACTGATAATTCAAGCCGTGCTACTGAAATATTTGGCACTGATCGAATGGAAGTACATGAGATATTTAAGCGGCTGCTGAATAAGCGCAGCATCGAAGTCAAAGACAGAACGGACGATGATAGGTATGTTTTAAATGAATCAGCAACGCGAAAGGCAAAAGAGAAAGCAAATCAAATGGAGCGTGCTTTTGAAGATTGGCTTTGGGCAGATATGTCGCGGCAAGAGTATTACGTTGAGAAATATAACAACTTGTTTAATTCTCTTGTAGGCAGAGAATATAACGGCGATGGGCAAAAATTTGACGGAATGAACCCTGATATAACGCTGAGCAAACATCAGCTCGACGCGGTAATGAGGGCAAAACTCGGCGGCAACACACTGCTCGCTCATGTAGTCGGCGCCGGCAAATCGTTTGAAATGGCAACGGCAGTTATGGAAAAACGCAGACTGGGACTTATCACCAAAGCTTGCGTTACAGTACCCAAACCATTGACAGATCAAATGGCGAACGAATGGCTAAAGCTTTACCCGAACGCACATTTACTGGTCGCTTCTGCAAAAGATTTCACGAAAGAGAACAGGCAGCGTTTCATCGCACGATGCGCTACCGGCAACTATGACGCGATAATCATGTCACACGAGCAATTCGGTAAAATCGGTATGTCGGCAGAATATCAGAGCCAGTTTATAAACGAACAAATAGAAGCCATAGATCAGCAGCTTAGCGGAATGAAGAGCGGTTACTATTTTCAAAGAAATGAAAATCAAATGACAGTAAAAGCACTTGAAAAACAAAAAGAAAAGCTTAATGACAAACTTGAAAAGCTACTCGGTATGTCTAAAGACACATCTTTATCATTTGAGCAGCTTGGTTTTGATTATCTTGTAGTCGATGAAGCTCATAACTTCAAGAACTGTTTTGTTGCTACCAAAATGGGAAATATCTCAGGCGTGCAGACGAGCGCTTCGCAGAAAGCCGAGGATATGCTCATGAAAACAACGTACCTTAATAACAAATACGGCTGCAACAATATATTGTTTGCAACGGGCACGCCGATCTCAAACAGCATGGTCGAAATGTATGTAATGACTCGCTATCTGCGACCTGATGTACTTGCAGAGTCCGGTGTTTCGGAATTCGATGACTGGGCTTCAAATTTTGGAAAGGTGGTCTCCAAGTTGGAAGTAAACCCTGCCGGCAATGGTTATAGAACAAAAAAACGTTTTGCAGAGTTTATCAATTTGCCTGAGCTTGTCAAGGAATTCAAAGAGTTTGCAGATATAAAAACTCAAAAAATGATAAAGCTGAATGTTCCTGAAATAACAGGAGGAGAACCGAACATCGTGGTAATACAGCCATCAGAATCGCAGCGTGAGGGCATTAAGGAGCTTGGTGAACGCAGCGAACGTATTCACAACGGCAGCGTATCTCCAAATGTGGACAATATGCTTAAAATAACACACGAAGCACGCTTGCTGGGACTTGATCCGCGCTGCCTAGATCCATTAGCCGAAAAAGACCCCGACGGCAAAATAGCTACGCTCTGCCGCAACATCAAGAAAAAGTATGATGAAACTGAGGAGCAGAAAGGCGTGCAAGCTGTATTTTGCGATATTGCAGTAAATGCTGACCGAGGTTTTTCAGCCTATGATGAAATAAAAGCTGACCTTATAGAACTGGGCATACCTGAAGAAGAGATATGTTTTGCCGGTGACGCGAAAAATGAAAAGCAGCGTGTACAACAACACGAGGAACTGCGCAATGGCATTAAACGCGTTGTTATAGGCAGTACATCAAAATTGGGAACAGGTGTTAATATCCAAAACAAGCTTTGTGCTCTGCACCATTTGGATATTCCGTGGAAGCCCAGTGATTTTGAGCAGAGAAACGGCAGAGGAATACGCCGTGGAAATACTTTTTCGAATGTAGATATTAACTTTTACGTCACGCAAGATACATTCGATATGTACCTTATGGATACTATAGTTCGTAAGGCAAAATTCATTGAGCAAGGTATGTCATCTACTTCTCAGAGAAAATCAGAAGATATGGACGAGGTAGTGCTGACCTACTCAAAAATACAAGCTGCGACTACCTCAAATCCGTACATAGCCGAACGCATAGAGCTTGAACAAGAGCTGAACTATCTTCATGATCTAAAAAGCGACTATATGAAGTCAAAATACAAGCTTATGAACGCTGCTGAAAAGGAACTGCCTGAGCGGATAGCAAGATATGAAGAGCTGCTTACAAAAGCAGAAAAGGATAACGAAACACGAGTTAATTGTGGCTCGGAGGATTTCATACTTAAAGTTGATGATGTTCAGATCGTTGACAAAGAAAAAGCGGCTGCACTGATCTTTAAAGCTCGTGAATCTTGTGCTCATAGCGGTGAAAGTGTACTAGTCGGAGAGTACAATGGATTTGATATTTATATCGAACCGTCTAAAGCTAAACTTACATTTTTTAGTCAAGAGCCTGATTACGAAATAGTGGCGCGTGGTAAATTAAGTTATAGCTGTAGTTGCGGCGAGAATAATGGATTAGGAAACATTACGCGCCTTGAAAACCTAGTCGATAAGGCTGTGCAATCAAAATGCGATGATTTAAAAATATACATCGAAAATACTACAAAAGACATGAATGAAACAAAGGCTGCGATTGAAAAGCCATTTGAACACGACGAAGAACTTAAACAAAAAGAAAGCCGCTTTGCATATCTAAATGATCTGCTGTCTAAAGATAAGCAAGCGCAAGAAATACTCTCGAATGAACCGGAGGAGGATATGGAAATAGAGTACAGCGATCAAGACAACGGCGAGGAGCGCGAGACTGTTGCCGCTGCGAGAGGGCATGGAAGAAGGTAATAAAATGATGTCAGAAACAGAAATTTCTGAAGCAAAATCTATTGATGTAAGCTCAGCCGACAAATTCTATTTCAATGATGAGTGCTCTGTAACATGGATGTACTATAATCCTGACGGAAACTACGGTGCTGGGCAAATGGTAACTACAATTATAGACGAAAAAACCATGCAACAGGCATACACTGAGCTTAATACGCTTTCAGCGATAGATCAAAAGCTTGCTTTGGATAGCTTTTTCAATACTCTTTACTCAGAATGTAAAACGTATATCGATGATAATGACGACAGCAGTAGGTTTGCGGATATGGTAAACGCGTTTAACAGCGATGACGCGGACATGGTTATTGAAAATATAGCTGATGATCCACTACAGAACGCTGAAAAGATAACAGATTTTTTCAGAAAAGCGGACAGTTATTTTGATAGATTTGTTGCAAATAAAGAGGATGCAATAAACCAAAACAAAGGAAAGTCAAGGTGATAATTGTGAATGAAAGTTACGATATGATGTTTGGCGAAGAGTTCTCGCTTTGCGGTAAGGATAATATACGCAGCTATATTTCAGAGATCTGCCGTTCTGGTGCAAAGAGTGATCTATATAATGATCGTTCCGTCAACGATAACATAGTTGTTTTCGATGATAAAATGGTAGAGTATTTACCGCAGGATAAGTCATTCCGAATGGAGATTGCTAACCGCATAGATCATCTCTGCATGACTAACGATCTATACGCCTATAGTATTGGCAAAAATCTTAAAAGATGTACAGTGGATTTTCAGCAGCCAACGCTCTCAGCATTTAATGATACAATGCGAGAGCTTTTTTTCGCACTGCTTGATACCATGTGCAGTAATGCTGATATATTGCCGATCGCTGCAGTAACTCATGACGACGAAGAAAACAGGCTTGCGCATTTTCATCTGCTTTACGTTAACCAAACCGGCTATGAACTGGTCGAGATAATCTAAATTCTGCCTATAGGCAGAAAAGGAGGTGTATCGGATTGATAAGTGCAGAAGCTTTTTTTGATGAGGAACGATCGGCGCTTTTGAGCTTTGACAAGAAAACTATATGCTGCTTTTTTGAAAAGTATGGTATAGAAGCGCCGGACGATGAAAACAGCTTGTGGTACTGCGTATGCCGCAGGATATATGATATGGGCAACGTGCCGCAAGACACTAAGAACAAAGCAGAGCGCTGGCTGCGCGAACACGGGTATTTACAAACGTTCGGCAGCAGAAGGAGGTAAAAATGAAAATCGAAAGAAACATAAATGATAAAGTTTATGAGATCGAATTATCTGAGGAAGAACTGTATACCGCGTATATAAAAAAGCATGACGAGATAAATATTGATAAAATATTTCAGTATCTTGATTATTGCGAAAGCGTAGGACAGATTCCGAGCGAGCTTTTGAAAAGCGAACGCTTTGCTGACCGTGCACTGGTGCAGCTGATGGAACTCGAATCAAATTACGAAGAAAACATAATCTCAGCCGTACAAATGGCTGTCGATTATGAGCAAAAGTCGAATACCGTTGAAGATCTTGTCAGTGCAAGTACCGCAGATATAATAATCAATAAACTTACGCAGGCTGATCTGCAGCTTGATTGTGATTGCGCTAATTTACAGTATGTTATCAAAAATAGACCTGATGATCTTATCCACTCAATTAGGGAAGCACCAACCGTGAATACAGCCACAGCTGTACAGCGCAGGGCGTTGGATAACTGTGTAGAGCTTGTAGAGAAATACAAAGCTTGTACCAACGTCAGCCGAGGTATAAACGAATTAGGCGATCACGACGATCTTTCTCCTTTAAAAGAAAAAGACGTTGATAATGCACAGGTAGTAGAACAGCAGCAAAGCCGCGGCAGGAAAAGATAAAGTGAGGTGATAGAAATTGCCTGTATATCGTACAAAAAAGAACGGCGAAACGTACATAAAGTTTCTTGACGATGAGATAAGAGATGCAAAATCTATAGACATGACCGATTTTCTGAGCCGTGAATACGGTTGGTCATTTCGTGCAGTAGGAAACTATTATCAGTGCCGCGAACATGACAGCTTGATGATAAAAAAAGATCGCCGCTGCTGGTACTGGAATAGCAGAGATCTTCAAGGACGAAATGCTATAGATTGGCTGAATTCTGTTGAAATGATGGATTTCTCCGCAGCGCTTGAGAAGATCATCGGCTCGCCGTCAAGCTCTGCTAAAGCCCAAAGCATTCAGAGCGCAAATACATATAGCAAAGCCCCTGAGATCAAGCAGGAAGCAGAGGAAAAGAAAAAGTTTGTACTTCCTCCTGAAACAACGGGAGTTCGCAGCAGAACTTTTGCTTATCTTGGTAAAACAAGATGTCTTGACACAAGTATAGTAGCTGAGCTTGTAAAAGAAAAGATGATCTATGAGGATAAGCTGCATAATGTTGTTTTTGTCGGCTACGACGAAAGCGGTAAGGCAAGATTTGCTGAGAATAAAATGACAAACTCATTTCTCGCAGCTGCAACTGATGAAAGCGGCAAGAAGTTGTTTCATCCGAAAAATATTTCGGGTTCTGACAAGAGGTACAGCTTTAATATTCCGGCAGACAAAGAGCATTTTCCGGCCGGCGCGAATGTGCTTTATGTATTTGAAGCACCGATCGACTTATTGTCGCATTGCACTATGACTTTAATGTCAGAGAGAAAACGTGCAGCGATGGAAAATCGTCTGCCCAATGAAAACGTTTGGCGAAACGTAAACCGATTGTCTTTGTCAGGAAAATCTGATGTTGCGCTCGAAGCATATCTTGAACGTAATCCTGACATAACAAATATCGTCTTTGCACTTGATAACGACACTCCGGGTCTTGAAGCAGCAAAAAAGATGATGAAGAATTACACGGAAAAAGGTTATGTCTGCAAGCGAGTTTTACCTAAAACGGGAAAAGACTTTAACGAATGTTTGCAACTTCTGACTGCTGAACAGTCTGCCTACAGGCAGATAACGATAACGCAGAGGACAGAGAACAAGCAGCATACAAATAGCATTGGCAGACATTGATTTGAAAGGGATCATGTATATGAATATGAAACGTTTTGGTACAGCAGCAATGGCTGTGCTTTTTTCTTTATCAGTCATTTCCTGCGGAAGTTCTAAAAATGAGGACAGCAAAAATGAAACGACTGCAGCAACAAACGCAGTAACTGAAACTTCTGCGGACAGCTCATCTAATGCAGATACTATATCTTCGCTCGAACCGTCAAGCGTGACAGATACTGAAACAGCAGCTTCATCAAGCTCTGTCGCTGACACACTTAAAATATCAGCAGATTGGACAAGCGGCGAAATAATGCTTGACGGAATGGTGATAAAGGATAGGGAAACGCCGCTTTCGCAGTTTTTAGATGAAGGCTGGGTGTTTTCAGAGTTCAGCGAGGTAATGGGAAACTACCTTGATATGCCGTTTGCTTCAAGCGATGGCAAAACAAATGTTGAGATGTATAAACTGATCAACGATGATGATTACAACCGCTTTAATGTAAAGCTATATCTTACAAACAACGGCGACGATAACATGACACTCAAAGATATGCGCATTTGTGGTATTACTATTGACCCGGCATCGTATGTTATCGGCAAACAAAAGCTGCTTTCTTTTTCATTCGCCGGTGTAGGGTTTGGCGCAAAAAAGGATGATGTATTCGCTGCTTTCGGCGAACCAATCGAAAGTAAAAAGGTAGATTTTAAACAATACGCGACCTACAATACTTACAATTACACGTTTAAGAGTGGTGAGTCAACGCTTGAAGTTGCTGTTGACGATGATCATGGTATGCTTGCTGTAAATTACAGTGACGGCATATAAACCCGGTTTACAATAACAGAATTGCTCTGTATTGTATATAAAAAATACTTTACTTAGAAGGGAGTTTTTCACACATGAAAAACAAAAAAACATTCGCTTCGCTGCTCATCGCACTTATGATGGGCTGCATTATGATGTTCGGTATGGGTGTTGTAGCCTCAGCAGAACAGGAACAGCAGTCAGTGAGAGATAGCGCACCGCAGGTGCAGTATTACCTTGATACTTCGGGAATTGAAAATCTTATAACGGATATTCAGGGCTCGATGACAAAGATCGGTCTTGGTATAGCCGGTATTGCTGTTCTCGCACTTGGTATCGTTTTTATTGCCGGTGGTTCCCAGGGTCTGCAGAAAGGAAAAGGCATGGCGATCTCAATTTGCGTCGGTGTTATAGTTATCGGCGTTGGTATCTCTATCGTTGGAGCTATAGCTGAAGCAGCAGGAGCATAAACGTACAATTAAAGGCAAACAATGCGCGGATGTATCTGCGCACTGTGCGCCTTTACGGTGTTATCTTAACTATGGTAACATGGTATGGGCGCATAGGGGCAAAGGTTGACAGCTTTTTTTAATAGAAGATAACGGAAGTAGTCTTACAGAGAATAGAAATGCTTTCAGCGCTTCAAAGCAGGCTATAAAAACAAACTGAATGATTTATACATCAAGAGTCGCATTCTAAATTGCTGCTCTTTTTATTATGCAAAAATGGAGGTCAGATCTTATGGAATTAAACATTTCAAAAGCAAAACGCAGGGTATTTTCTGCGTTTACAGCATTGTTCGTGAGCCTTATGTGTTTTGGTATAGGTGCTTCTGCGGTAAGCTGGAACAGTCTGTCATCAGACGTTGCAACGCTGACGGTGAAAAAAGACCGCTGGCATGACTATCTTTACAACGCAGAATTTTGGCTGCTGTCACATATTTGCGAGCTGGTCGATCAGTTTGACAATGCGATAACAAAACTGTTAAAGATCAATTTATACTCTTTGATAAAAGATGTTTTCAATATAAAAAACGATATATACCCGATAGCAGGTGCAGTAGCGGGAGTAGCACTGCTTATCGCTACGATACTTTTCATGCTGCGAGCAGATAAAGCACAGATCTCTGACTATCTGCGAGGGATACTTTGCTCTCTTTTACTAATTGCTGCTCTGCCGTCACTTGTATCGGCACTAACGGATCTAAAAACGGTAGGCGTAAAAGCCGCGCAGGAGCTTGACGGCAGCAATGTTACAGTTGATGATGATACGATGATAGTCCACAAGGAAACTCTCGGAAGTAAAATACTGGCTAAAAACATAATTAAAGTTGGTGAGTCGTTAAACGATAATAAGATACACACCTTTGCAGATTCCGATGAATATAAAAGCAATCCGCAGTCGGTATACAAAATAAGTCCTACCGGTGTGCTCGATAACACTGAGTATGATAAAGTTTTCGACGGTGTAAAAACTGCGGACACTATCTATCAAGTGCCTTACAGCAGTTTTAGCACCTATGATAAGCTTCAATTGCTCGATAGTTTGACAGGAGATACAAACGGTATTGCAAATACTTTCGCGGAATGGTCTAACAAAGGCGATAACGATCTGTATGTAGAAGGCGATGTGTATGCTATACAATATACAGACGATGAAGGTCGGGTATCTTATGCCGAAAATGACCATTATAACGGTGCGATATATGTTAAAAAGGGCGGAAAGATAAATGCACTAAGCACAGCATACATATTGGGTTCTAAGGCTAATGACGATGGAACGTGGTATGCGCACTCTGTCTGCCCTGAAGATACAGGATATATAGACGAAACGCACAAATATATGTATGTATATTCGTATGAACGCCTTTTACTGCTGCGTCTTGCATCAACTATGGCAAATCCTAATGTTCAGAGCGTTCTAAACGAAATGGGCGGCAGCTACACTGTAAGCGACGCCAATAAACTGGTCGGCTATTCATCTTCGTTTGAGGACGCATTATCAAAAATCGAAACAAAAAAGTATACTGTTAAAATAGGCAAAACAAAGAAAAAGCTATCCATATTTGAATATCTTGTGTATAAGCAAAATCTATACAACGTTGAAAATGATGTGAAACAGGACGATACAGGCGACTGGGAGGATAGCGACTGGTCAACGTTTAACGTTATCGATAACACAGACTATGAAAACCTTGATTTTTTTGAGCAAAATATAAGAAAATACGTGAATGGTTACACGCTGGACTATATGTATGGATACAATTTCAGAAACTTCTTTTACGGTTTCCTGCTCGGAGTCGTAACGCTTATAGCACTCACATTCGCGGGATTTAAAATAGCTTCGCTTATGTTTGACGTGCTTTTTGCACAGATCGTAGCGCCAATAGCGATCGCAAGCGATATGTCAGGCGGACGAGCCAAGCAAGTAATACAAAACCTTATAGCCTGCAATATTTGTTTTATAGCAGTCATCTTCATTTTGCGGCTCTATTTGCTCGTAATGTATGCTGCTTTTGATAAAAATTACGGCATACTTGTGACGATCTTTCTGATACTTGCAGGCGCAAAATTTGTTATCGACGGACCCGACCTTATAGTTAAGCTTACAGGTATGGACGCAGGCGTTAAATCGGGACTCGCAACAATAATGGGCGTTCGTACAGCGGCGCAAATGGCTTCTAAGCCGGCAGCAATGGCTGTAGGCGCAGGCAAGAAAGTAAGCGGCATGGCTGTAAACGGTGCAGTCGGAACAGTGTCAGGCGGTATAAAAGGAATGGTAAACGGAATAAAGGACGGTCACGGTGCTGCCGGAAAAGCTGCCGGAGCAGTTTATGGAGCGGCAAGCGGTTCAGTAATGGGCGGACTAAGCGGTACTTTTGGCAATAAAAACGAAGGTGCAACTGGTATTTCCCGTGGTATGAATGCTGCTGACAGAGCTACCGGTTGGATGAGCAAAAAATCGAATAACAGCTCGAACAGTGGGGAAACCTCACATGGCACGAACAAATCTTCTGGTAGCCGCGGCAGCACTGCAAGCAGTACGGCAAGTTCTTCATATTCAGGCGGCAGTGTATCGTCATCAGGCGGATACTCGCACAGCGATACACAAGCTTCCTCTGAAAGTGGCAGTTATAATGCTGAAAGTACCTCTGCTGCCGCAGCAACTTCATACGATGAAAGCAGCTCAAGCGGATATTCAACAGATAGTTCATCGCAGCGATCATATTCATCATCTGAAAGCAATGCCTCTTCATCGCAAAGTGAAAGTTACTCGGGTACTGCAAAAAGCGAAAACTCTCATAGCAGCGGTACAACATATGCTGAAAATTCAAGTTCAAGACCTAGTATGCAAAATGTATTCAGATCAAGCGGTACGGTCAGCAGAAGCAGTGGCAGCAATTCAAATGCCGCAACTGCAGCGTCTAATAATCTGCCTGTAGGCAGAAATGGTGTAGAAAATACCTCGGTGAGCAGTTCTAAGGGATTTACACGCCGCGGATCATCTGAAGAAAGTTGGAACAAACAAGAATCAAGACGAGAATCAAATACAGTTTCGTGGGCTGAACAGGAACGAAGAAGCGAAAAAAATCGCAAGGATAAATTTTAATATAAGGAGGGATCTATAATGGGAATGGTTCCTAAATCTACAAAATCAGAAACTAAGATATGGAAAAATATAAGCTTTTTTAAGATCATCGGAATAATTACAACGATAATGATCTCATTGGGCTTCTCACAAATACTCTTTACAGGAGCGATGAGGGTGTTTTTCATAATTTTCTGCACTGTTACGTTCATCATATGCACTATGCGCTCGCCTACCGACCCGAATAAATCGTTTATTCGCGGATTGGGAGATTTTCTGAAATTTAAATTCCGAGCCAAAGACATTTATGGATGCGGAACGGAAGAGTATGATGACTATGAAAGGAAATGCAATGAACATAAAAATAAAAAGAACAAAAGAGAAAAAGCGGAAGCTTAAATCTTCTCCTGCAAATATTATCAAGAACTATATTACAGTTTCGCTTTGCGACGTCGGCAGACGCGGTATACCTTGTGTAAAGATCAAGCGTATTTATGATGGCAAAGAGTACTACCTCTCCATAGTCGCGATCTCGGGAATAGATATTTTCCATTACACCGACTTTGACCGAGAAACTGCGTTTAGAAATTTTGCTCACGCTTCTGCTGCACTTGAGTTGCCGCATAAGTATATATTTACCGATCTGCGTCCTAATTTTCGCAGTCAGAAAGAGTACTTGAAATATAAACGAAGCAAGACTGATGGTTTTTCGGCTGTAATGCTTGATATGCGCCGAGCAGAACTCGAGTATTTTGAACAAAATCATTATGACAGAATGGCATATCTTGTGGTGTATGCAGACGAGATAGGCAAATTAGAGGACGCGCTCGATATGTATCTTTCAAACATGACGGACGTATCAGCAGCGGTTTGCAGCACAGCAGATATACTGCGAGTGCTGCATAAGGTCATGACGTTCGACACAGAAACAGAACGCGACGATACTGATGTTGAACATATAAACGAACCTGACAGCTATATATTTCCGAAACACGTTCATTTCAGTCAGCAAGGCTGGAATGTAAACGGTCGCTATGTTACTTCGCTTGTAGTACATGACTATCCTGCATATCTAAGCGATCTGACTTTTGCAAGCTATGTAAACCAAAGCCGTGATATTTCAGTGATGATCGACAGTATAAAGCGCGATAAGGCAGGTGTTTCAGCGGAAATAAAGCGAAGCCTTGACGAGCTTAACAGCCGTGGCGTTATCAAACAGAACGTGTCAGACGTTATGGATACTGCGACCGAATTTGAAAAGGTTCAAGATCTCTATAACAGCATCGCCAACGGTAACGAACAAGTATACAGCGTAACGCTTCGATTTATAATAACCGATGATACCAGCGCTGAGCAGCTGCAAAAGAAAACAGACAAGCTTATTCATCAGCTTGAAAACAGCGGCATACGATCTTTTACGCCATATAATCAAATGATAGATGAATATATTTCGCTTTGTTTGCCTGCTGATAAAGCAAAAAATCCTTTTCCGCTTTATGATACGTTTGCGCGCCAGTACCCGTTTTATTATCAGCAGCAGATAGATAAAACAGGTATGTATTTCGGCAGAACCGATACAAACGGTCTTGTAGTACTGGACACTTTCACTAAAGATAAAACACGCTCATCGTTCGACTTGTTAGCGCTGGGTGTTAAGGGCGGTGGTAAGTCGGTAACGCTTAAAGCTATGCTGCAAGACAGATTGATACTTGGCGACCGCGTAATGGTGCTTGATATTGAGGATGAATATAGCACCATCGCAGCGGTCTATGGCGGTCAGGTCATTCGCATGACTAAAAATTCTATCATAAATCCGCTGCAGATCAGAGTGACGATCGATGCGGAGACGGAAAATAATGATGAAAACATCACTGAAAAGATGACCGAAGAGGAAGCGAGGGAGACCAATTTTCAATCTGAGATCTCACGAATAAACACTTTTATGAGCCAGGTCTATCCTGAATTTACAGCGGATGAAGAGATGAAATTTAACGAACTGCTTAGCAGAGCGTATGAGGAGAAGAACATTACAAACAAAACTGACCTTACAAAGCTTGCGCCGACAGACTTCCCTATATTTTCAGATATACTCGCCGCTTGTGAGGAAAACTACATAAATGCCGAAACAGTGCACGACAAAGAGCTTTGCGAGCGGCTGCGCGGCAGACTCAAACGATTATCCAAAGGCGGAGTATACGAAATATTTGATAACTACACAAACGTTGACATTGATAATAAAGGGGTGATCATTTTTAATGTAAAAGCTATATCCGAGCTTGATGAGAAAATATACAACGCTCAGCTTTTCAACATTCTGTCACTAATGTGGGCAGAGATATGCAGAAACGTCACATATAACAGAAACATTATTAACCCGTTTGATCGCCGCAGAGTCATTTGTCTTATCGACGAAGCGCACAGGTTTATATCAGAAAGTAATCCACAATGTACTTTTTTCATAGATAAACTTTTGCGCCGGTCAAGAAAATATTTTGCCGGTCTATGGTTTGCAACACAGAGTATACTTGAATTTTTCCCGCAGGGTATTGGTGGCAGCGAAGTTACGAACAAGATAAAGGCAATATTCCAACTCGTGCAGTACAAGGTACTGCTCAAGCAGGACAGCGCTGCAATAGAGCAGCTGCATATTGCTTTTCCTCAGTTTACAGAGTCGGAGCTGCACAGTACTACCGATTTTTACCCAGGAGAAATGCTGCTTGCGATCGATTCGAGCCGTATGAAAATACACTGCACACGACGTGCGACCGACGCGGATCTTTTGTATATGGGCACGTCAGAGGATGTGTCAAGGATATTCAACAGACTTTTTAACGCAGCTTATATAAGCAGCAATAACGATGAAAAATACACCGAATCTGACTATGGCTTAATGCTTTGCACAAACGAAAAAACGTATGAGAACTTTGTAATAGTGTTCGCTGAATACACATTTGAACAGCTGGGCATACCACAGGGAGCTAATGCTGTGATAGATAATATAGTCAAAAAAGCGGTAGTAGGTCTTGCAAGATCTCTTATGGATAAGGCAGAAGCTTTCGGGAGGTGAGCAGCGTGAAAAGAGCTAAAGGAAACATAATCTATACGATATTTCTTGTGGTATCAATACCCTTGATACTGTTTTTCATGGTATATCCATTGGTCAAGGCAGGCATGAAAACCGTAAATTACACCGAAGATTACAACACAGCAATGACTATCAACAGCTACCGATTTAAGTTTTCAGAGGCTGTGTACATAACTGATACAAAACAATTTGTGGTATCACTATCGGTATTGCAAGAAGCAGGAGCTAATGAAAAAGCAAAGCCGTATATGTCAAAATTCATCGCGTATGACAAAAAGAAAAATCAGAATGCAGTGACAGATGGTTTTGAGTATAAGCCGCGAAATGATATATCACAGTATGTTTATGTTCAGAATGTAGAGGATAATTTTCGCTACGTTGAAACATACGCTACCTCAACAGTACCCGAATATCAAGATCCTGCAACGAAAGATGCGTTTGGCGATGAAGTGCCCGGAGAGATCCATAAGGCTGTAAGCGATACAAAATATTGCAGGATAGACCGCAAAGATGTACGTTTTATCACATCTGATGAAGCTGAAAAGCTGCTTGTTATGATAAGTAATGAGTCAGAAGATATGAGTATCTCATCTGAAAATGATACATTAAGCACAGGAGATACGTCGTATATTGATGTAGATATAAACACGTCATATGACATTACAAGCGGACTATCATCTGCTGATACATCGTCAAACAGCTCGCTGACAAGTTCCATTACCAGCAGCGAAAGCAGTCAGAATGATAGACAAAACAGCAGTAATTCGACTGCGCCTAATGACAACAATGGGAATAATGACGGTAATAATGGAAACGGCGGAAGCAATAACGGCGGAGGTGGAGGCGGAAATAATGAGCCTGAGCCATACGAACCGCCACAAACCACAGCAGCGCCGCAAACAACTCAGCCGCCTCAGACAACGCCAGAACCGCCGCAAACCACTGCTCCGCACACAACAAGACCTCCTGAAACTACACAGCCGCAAGCAGTACATCCGAACAGGATATACCTTGAAACAGATTTTGAAAACAATAATGTTGTGCTTAATATCGTCAGTGAAACGCGACTTCGTGCAGTTGTAGAGCCTGACAATGCAGCCGATAAAAGCGTCAGATGGAGCTGCAACAAGGCAGGAATAATAGAGATCGACAGCGAAGGAAAAGTTAAAGCCATTGCAAAAGGCAAGGTGATCGTGACGGCTGAAACTAATGACGGCGGTTTGAAAGCAAGCTGCATGGTAACTGTAAACTGAAAGGAACTGCTATGGAAAAATACATATTTAAATATCCGGCAGCCGATGATCTGAGCGGATTTGATGAAGCATATGTGGCTGCTATGGATAACAAAAGGCGCGCGGCAAAGAAATTTATTGCATTGATAGGCGCTGCTCTAACTGCATTTGCACTTTATTGTATACCGGTTTTTCAGAAGATCGATACGCTCTTTCTGCTAATACTGGTAATGATCGTGCTTTATTTGTTTTTCAGCGCACGTCAATTTGTAAACAAAAGTGAGCTTAATTTGCTTGCAATTACAGCAGACGAGGAAGATATGGAGCTTACCTATTATCACGGACAAAGCAAAAAAATACTGCATATTAAGTATGCAGACATACGCTCGGCAAGATTTTCCGACGATAATTACACATCTTTTCAGATAACTTTTGAGCCAAACGAGCAGAGTTTTGTCGAAGAATATGACCTGAAAGGTAATAAGCTGAATGCTGTCTGCAATGGTTTGTTCCTCTTTAATATAAACGAAAAATCATATGAACAGTATTTCTTTATGTATGTTGCCGATAAACTTTTCACCATAGAAAAGTTTGATAGAAACAAAAAGTTTTTACGAAAATACGGCAGCTCAGGAGAGTATCTGAAACGACTGGAAGATGGTGAATGAGCAATGCCAACACTGTATTTGAGAGATATTCCGCAAAAACATATCGACAGACTCGATGAAATAGCAGCGGCAGAAAAGATGTCACGCAATCAGCTTTGCGCTGAAATTATAGAAAAATATATCAGCAGCAAAGATGATTTTGTACAGCAGATACTGCCCGAGATAGTCGGATCATATATCAGAACAGAACTAAAAAGCTTTGAAACTGATATAAAAAGAGCACTGGATCTCATTCTAATATGCAGTTTAAGGCTGTCAAAAACAAACGAGAAACTGAATGAATTCCTCTTTCCTGAGCTTGAAGATCTATCTATAGGCAGTCTGAAAACGGAGGAGATCATTGCGATTTTGAACTCAGAAAAAGAAATTTCAGACGAAGAAATGGAGAAAATCATTCGACAAATCTGATTTTTTCTTTAAAGGAAATCTAAATTCAATAAATTGGAAGTCTTAAAACAGTATGGGCGTACATACAAAACGGTATGGTTATACATATAAAACAGTATGGGTATACATACTAAAAAGTATGGGCGTACATACAAAACAGTATGGCTGTACATACTCAAAAGTATGGCAATACATATAAAATGGTATGGTCATACATACTAAAAAGTATGGGTATACATACAAAATAGTATGGTTGTATGTATAAAAACAGAGGTCAGTGCTTGCACTTCGATACCCCGAAAATCCTTGTACTACAAGGATTTTGAGCGAAAGTGCTTGCACTTTCTTTATGCTCATAGCTTAATCTGTAACGTGTTTTAAATCAAAAAAATACATTGAGGTTTTCAAATGAAATTTTATGAGGTATTAAATTTGAAACCCTGCGCGAAAAAAGTGAAAGGAATGAAATGATAAATGGCAAAAGTGAAAAACACATTCACGCTTGACCCGGAAGCTGTGGTTACGCTGAAAAAGATAAGCGATTCTAATAACGTACCTGTATCGACACTGCTCAATTCAATTATTCTGCAAAAGGGCGTTGATATGGGCATACTCGAAATGAGTGACGAAAAGAAAAGTATATATGACGAAAAAGAAATAAAGTACAACTTCACTGCATCTCAAAATAAGCTTGATAATCTGCTTGCGGCCACTTCGGCAAAGGTAAGCGACTATGCGGCAAAGAGCGAACGCGATCTTTCCGATTTATATCACAGACTCAACGACCTTGAAAAAATGATATACGAGGTGCGTGATATGGTTAATATCTTAGTTAATTACAGCGTTCCGTCTGATGAAAAATTTCAGTCTGCTGATAAAGATAGCGGCAGAGATTACTATCCGTCAAGATTTATCGCGAGCTCTGATCAGTTGTTTGAACAGAAAAAGGAACGGCTTGCTACTGAGCGCGCCAGCTTTGAGCGCGAAAGAAATGGTAAATACTAATGCCCGGCGTTGTCTTTAAAACAGCATTTAAGAAAAAATGGAATGTTGGCGGTTTCCTGTTTTACATGAATCGTCCTGACGCATTTAAGGGTAAGTTGGTTTCGCGCAAAAGCGAATTTTACGATTATATAGAATACATGAGGAATACAGAAAAATCCGACGGGCTTTTTACCGCAAGTTGCGATCATGTTGACGAGAAAGGGATAGAACAGCTTAAGGAGATGGAACGGATAAGCTGTGATAAAAATACTACAAAATGGCTTGGCGTTATATCATTTGATAACAACTATTTGCGCCGCAATGGTTTTATCGTGGGCAACACACTCGACACTGAACATCTTAAAGATTGTGCCCGCATAGCGATCGCCGAAATGGTCAGCTCATCAAAAACATTATCGGCGGATAATATATACTGGTCTGCCGCGATACACACCAATACGGATAATGTACACATACATTTTCAGCTCAACGAAAAGAATTATGTAGAGCGGCGTGGGGATATGATAGAAAAGAAAGCGATAGAACGCATAAAATCTGTTATGGTTCGTGAAACGCTTACAAATAAAAATACGCCGCTGCTTACAGAAATAGAGCGGCGTATTCTTGTTCCGGGCGTAGCTAAAAATTTCTCGCCAACTTCTTCTATCAGAGATCTAGTAGATAATTTACCTGAAACGCGAAAAGCGTGGCAGTACGGCAGAGCAAAAATGCTGCCGTACAGAGATCACATAAAAAAATGCGTTGACGAAATGATCGAATGCAATGATGAACTGAAAAAGCAGTTTGAAGAGTACAAAAGCAGACTTGCTGAAATGAGCCGCGATTACCGTGAAATTTATGGCGAGCGCAAAGAACAGCGCAGCGAACTTGAGGAGTACGCTGTGAACCGACTCGAAACTTTTTACAGCAGTGCCGGAAACAAACTGCTTCAAGAGATATACAAGATAAGATACGGAGAAAAAGAGTCGGCAACGGTTAGAGATATTCACAAGGAGCGCGCCGCGCCCGGTCTTTTAAAGAAAGAATATGAAAGCATAAAAGGCAGCATAGACAGTGCTGCTGCACATGGTGACAGCAAGGCACTTTCAAAAGCTCTTGACGAGATGGAGCGCTTTTCCGAGCAAAGCACAAGCGCCGCGGTGTATTTGGCATATTACTTTTACCGCCGCAGAAGTGATAATAAAGAGTATCGCAAAAAAGCGGAGCAGTATATGGAGCGAGCTTGTAAGATCGGCAGCAGCAAGGAATATAACAATTTTGAAGTGATGTATGCAAAACTACTTGTCGAAAACGGAAAAACTGATAAGGCAGCGAAAGTGCTGCGGCGTTCGGAACATCCGCGAGTACGTGAAACAGTTGGTAAGGTCGCATTGAAAAGTGGTCAGATAAATGTTGCTGCTGATAATCTGCTTACAGCGGCACAAAGCGGCAGTGCTTCGGCAAATGCCGAGATCAAAAAGAATTCCGCAAAGCTGTATCGCCCCATATTAAAAATCAATGTCGGAAGGAGTATCAAAAGATCTATAACAAGCGCGGCCATTGTATATAACCGGTGCGCTAATACGCTAGAAAAGTTGCTTGACGAATCTGAGCGGCATTTAAAAGCACTGCAAGACGAATACGATTATCAGCAAGAGCAGGGCGGATCGTATGATGATTTTGAACGTGAATACTAAGGAGGTCAAAAATGGCTAGGAAAGAGAAAAACGAAGAACGGCTAAAAGGACATTCATATATAAACGAAAACAGCACTGATGGGCGAGCGTTGGTTCGATTGGTGCAGGTGTTGTCATTCACGCTTATGTTTTATGTGCTCATATGCCTGTTGATGAATTATCTGCCGTTGGTGCTAAAATATATGCTGGATTTTTCGCATAAAAAATATACGACTGCGATACTTGTTCCAAAAATAAGCTATTTTTTTAAACCCGCAACTATTGGTTTACCAATGACGCTTATAATAGCTCTTGCGCTAAGTATGCTGCTGACGCTCAAACTCGATACAAGCTGGGCGATACGAAATGGCAACAAAACGATAAAGGGTAAAGCACATTTTATCACCGAAGAAGAGGTATCGCACATTTTGTCCAAGTTTCCCGAAAACAATATATCAGAAGCAAGATCGGGAGGGATACCGCTTTTCCGAGAAAACGGAAATATATATGTTGACACGGAAACGATACATAGCCTTATCATAGGAACTACACGTTCAGGTAAAGGTCAAACTTTTGTGCTGCCCATGATACGATACATAGCTAACGCTCAGGTCAAGCACAGTATGGTTCTCAACGACCCAAAGGGAGAGCTGCTTGAAAACTCGTATGATATGCTCGTGAATCAAGGCTATAACGTAGCTGTGCTCAATCTACGCAATACGCAGTATTCAAATCTATGGAACCCGCTGCAAATAATAATTGACGAATACCGCAACAGACGCGACGGTAAAGATGGTAATACGGATCTATCGAAATGCATGAAGCTCGCTCAGGCTCTTGCAAATGTTTTTACGCAGAACGATAAATCGGATCCGATATGGCCTGAATCGGCAAAGTCGCTCTTTGTTTCAATGCTGCTTTTTCTTTTGGAACACGGATACGATAATGGGCATTTGGATAACGTGTCGCTTTATTCGGTCTATCAAATGTTCATAGAATTTGGAACAGCGAATGAACAGCGCGGAAATACGACTGTCAATGCGCTTGATGAATTGTTTAATAATCTGCCTATAGGCAATCCTGCACGATCATCTTACGCAACATCTAATTTCGCAAGCGGCGATATGCGTTCCTCAATCTTCTCAACGCTCGCGTCAAACCTAAATCTGTTTGGTTTTGATGTCGGTGTATCGAAACTGACGAGCGGCAATCAGATAAACTTTCGCTCGTTGGCTGACCCCGACAAACCTATGGCGATCTTCATGTTGATACCGGATAACGAAAAATCGCGATATGTGCTTTCAACTTTGTTTGTTAACCAATGCTACGATGAGCTGGTCGAATATGCCGATGAATTCAAGTCGCAGAAGCTGCCGCAGCGCGTCCATTTTATACTGGACGAATTCGGAAACATGGTACCGATACCGGGCATGGACACAAAAATAACGGTAGGTGCAGGCCGTAATCTGCTATTTGATCTGTTTATTCAGGACTTTAATCAGCTTGACACTAAATATTCCAATGCAGCAAAGACAATACGATCTAACTGCGGTAATCTTGTTTATATCAACTCACTTGACGATGATACCAACAAATATTTTTCATCTGTTTTAGGAAACAAAACGGTGGAATATACAACTTACAGCGGTAATCTGCATACATGGCTGGATCACCAATCACGCGCAGTTGACGGGCAGCCTTTGGCAACGTCCGATGAGCTTGCAAACATGGAGCCAGGAATGGCGATAACAAAACGTCAACGCTCGTATCCTATGATAACTCAATTTGAGTTTTATTACAAGCTCGGTCTGCCGAGCAACAGCACCCGTGAGATAGCTGAAAAGATGGAACTTATAGACCGCCCGCTTGAGGATACGATCTATCCGCTTGATGAGATATGGGCGACACTTATACGGCGTACAGCTCCTGCGGCACACCCCGAAAATTCGCAGATAACATGGCGGCAGGCAGCAATGCGGCTTGAAAAGCAAGGATATGTATGGCAAATGGACGCTACCGACAGCGATACGGTGAGCTTTTTCCTCACGCCGCAAAGCAAGCTCAAGAAGAGCAGTATACGCACCAATTTTGCGCCGTCTGTTAAAAAGAAAACTGATATTGACGACATAATCAGCAAGATAGAAGATAAAAATCATAAAAATGGAAGCTGGCTGAAAAATAATCTTGATCTGCTTTTCAGTTCTGATATAGACACCGATCAAAAAATAACTGTGGCAAAGGCGCTGATAAAACGAATACGGCAGATGGTCTATATTTCTGCCGATGAAAAAAGCAGACTTGAACGCTACATAAATACCACACATAATGGCTGAACCACTAAGTTGATAGAATGCAGATCTTATTTTTTTTCTTTAAAAGAAAAATAAACTGCAGAAAGGAAGTAATCATGAAACTTATAGTAGCAGAAAAGCCCAGCGTAGCCAAAGCCATAGCGCCTATCGTTGGTGCTGATAAAAAAGAAAACGGCTGCCTTACCGGCGGCGGTTACACGGTGACGTGGTGTCACGGTCATCTTGTGCAGCTATTCTTGCCGCAGGATTATTCAGAAGAATTAAAAAGATGGAGTTTTGATACACTGCCTATAATACCGAAAGATTGGAAGCTAAAGATCCTTGATGGTGCTCAAAAGCAGTTTTCCATCGTAAAACGCCTTATGAACAGCTCCGCGGTAACTGAGATAATATGTGCTACCGATGCTGATCGAGAGGGCGAGTGTATTTTTCGATACACATATATGCTTGCGGGGTGCAGAAAACCGGTAAAGCGTTTGTGGACATCATCGCTTGAAGTTTCAGCATTAAGCACGGCTATGGCTGAGCTGAAAAATGACAAAGCATATGATGACCTGTTTGCAGCAGGCTATTCGCGCGCTAAGGCAGATTGGCTTGTCGGCATAAATGCAACACGCTTGTTTTCATGCAGATATTCAAATAAACTGACTGTAGGCAGAGTTCAGACGCCAACGCTTGCCATGATAGTGCAGCGCGACTATGACATCGAGCATTTCGTAAAACAGAAATACTATACCGTAGAGCTTGATTGCGGCAGCTTTAAGGCGATCTCTGAACGCATAAACGATATTCATAAGGTACGCTCAATAATATCAGCGGTCAGCGGAAAGACGGCAGAAGTAATTGAAGTGAACGATGAAAGCAAAACACTTAATCCGCCGAAACTTTTCGACTTGACTACGCTTCAGCGTACAGCTAACAAATATTTTGGTTACACAGCCAAACAAACGCTTGATCATCTTCAATCTCTTTATGAGAAAAAGCTGGCGACATATCCGCGAACAGATTCGCAGTACATTACTGATGATATGGAACAAACTACGGTAAATGAGGTAGGCATAGTTTTCTCATGTTTTCCCGAATACGGTGACATACCTCACACGATCGATGTAAAGCGTTGTATCAATAACAAAAAGGTTAGCGGTCATCATGCAATACTACCGACCGCAGAGCTTGAAGGAGCAGACCTGAGCACCTTATCTGATGGTGAACGAAACATTCTCAAGCTCATATCTGCACGTCTTGTCCTTGCTGTATCTGCTCCGCATAAATACAGAACAGTAAAGGCTCATATACGTTGCGCAGGCTATGATTTTTCGGCAAATGGAAAAACTGTTATCGATAACGGTTGGAAAACTGCAGAGGAGAAGATAAAAGCAGTACTTAAAAATAAAAACAGTGATGAAGAAACAAAAGATGATACTGATACCGCTCTGCCTGATATATCACAGGGCGATACTTTTGAAAATGTTTCGGCAATATCCGCAGAGCATTTTACTTCACCCCCAAAGCCTTTCACGGAAGCTTCATTGCTTACAGCAATGGAATACGCAGGAAACGAAAGCTATTCAGAGTATGCTGAAACTGGTGAGGATATAGAGAAAAAGGGTCTTGGAACGCCCGCAACGCGCGCTGCCATAATCGAAAATCTTGTTAAGATACAGTATGTCAAACGTGATGGGAAAAAGCTCATTTCAACTTCAAAAGGCAGAGAACTTATAGCTGCGGTTCCCGATGAGGTCAAATCAGTGGCAACGACAGCAGAGTGGGAGACACAACTGCAAAGGATAGCAAAGGGGCAGATCTCTGCTGACAGCTTCATTGATGAAATAGAAAACCACGTTAAAAACATGACAAAGAGTTATTCATCACCAGCAGAAAATACAGTCCTCTCTACGCGCTTTGAAGCTATCGGCAAGTGTCCTAGGTGCGGCGCAGAGGTGAGGTCATACAGCAAGGTCTACGCTTGCGAGAAAGGCAAGGAAGCTTGTGGATTCGGTTTGCCGAAAAATATATGCAAGAAAGATATATCTGAAACACAGGCGGCAAAGCTACTCGAAAAAGGGAGAACAGATGTGCTGAAAGGTTTTATCGGAAAATCGGGCAAAAGCTTTTCAGCTTTTTTATCTTTACAAGACGATATGAGCGTAAAGCTTGAGCTGCCTGAGTATGAAACAAAAGTCGTAGGTATATGTCCGCGTTGCGGCTGCGATGTGACGGAAACACCAAAGGCATTTAGCTGCTGCGGCGGTAAGGGCTGCGGCTTCACACTTTGGAAAGAGGATAAAAAGCGTGGCATAAAAGTCAGTGCGGCTTCCGCCGCCAGTCTTTTAAAGGGAAAAACGGCAACTCTGAGTGCAGTAAATTCAAAAGGCGAAAAATACAAAGGAACGTTTGAACTTGTTGATACGGGAAAGTATGTTAATCTTAGATATGTTGCGAAAAAATACAATGGAGGTTGACAATGATGTGGTCAAATGGTAATTGACAGCGAAACTAAATCATGATAAAATGAGAGGTACTTTAATGAATAAAAAGAGCAAAATGATTGCTGCTTGCAGAAGCGAAGAAAAACGTTTGTTATCGTTACTTGACAAAAGAGAATTCGGTAAGACAGAAATAAATAAACAGCTCATTTCGGAGTTTTTTTCAGAACTTAAGCGCCTTGATATGATTCCCCCTATTTTGAAAGATGATATTACAGAAATAACATTTAAAAACAAGCTGAAATATATGAATGACTTTAGAGAATATTATATTGATGGGGATTATTTCAATGCGATCGGTGCAATAAATGATTTTATCAGATTTTCCCTTAGCTTATTCGAGCCTTCTGCCAAAGCAATGCTTCTAGCTGCATGGAAAATGGTGAATGAAAATGATTTTTAGCAAAGAATGTATGTCTATAAATGATGCCAAAAAGTTAATAGAAATTGAAACTAATAATTCCAAAAAGTATTTTATTGTTTTAAAAGAATTACTCGAAAGACTTAATTGCTTTAGTGAAATAAAAGAAAAATTGATTTTCTTGGATTACAATATAACATTGATCAAGGAATCGGTAATAGCTGAGTATGCCGCCTTGGCAACTCTTCCATATTACTGCAATGCGACAGACGATTACATAATAAGGTTACATAGCTGCATAATGACTTTTTCCTCCTATAATAGCTATGACGGGATAGTAAATTCCTATAAAAAATCAATATTAACGACTGCAGTTAAACCTAAGAGTATCGTTGAGTTTATAAAGAATAAAAAACTTGACAATATTCATCAAGCAGTTTTTGTTTCAGAACTTAACATGATAGCAGCTTACGAGGACGGCTATCACAGATTGGCGGCAGTAAAGTATTTAAGAGAGAGCATTGATATTCCTGTTCGCATAATTGATTTTGAAAATCAGTATGATCATATTTCAACTAACGGAGTTTATTGGTTCGATTTTAATGGCAATTATAAAGAGCTTTCGTCGGATTACAGATTTCCGTTGTTGTATACTCTTTGCAAAATAAAAAGTGTTATATGTGGATCATCTTGTCGGCAAATACTTGATTTTGACGGTATTCACTATAGTAATGATAACACTATAGCCTATGATCCAGAACCGCTTATTACTTTTTCAAAAGATCACAACATAAAGCTTTCGCTTTCAACTATTAACTCAAAAGCTATTTACAATAAAGCAAAAACAACTTTACTAAAAATCAAAGAAAAATGATTTAAAGCAGCTATAAATGGCTGCTTTTTTATATACAAAAAAAGAGAACAGCATAGTGCGAATATGCCGTCCTCAGAAAGAAGAATTAATATGAAAATACCAAATGCAATTTTAACCCAAACCAAAGGAAATGCTCTGAAAGTTGCTTGCAAGCTTTACAGTCTTGTCAATGAGAATAGAAAGAGCCGTAACGGTTACGAGATCTGTGTAAAACAATCTACTCTCTCTAAAGCCTGCGGACTCAGTGTGTCTACAGTCAAGCGTGCCCTTTCGGAACTCGCTGAGAAGAATATAATAGTAAACAGATACAGAACCACTCGCGAAAACGGTCATCAAAGCAGTTATCATTACACTATGGCGTTTTTCAACAAGTTTTTTTATATGCGTTATGATGTTTTTTCATTTGCTCTCACGGCGCAGGAATTTACGCTGTACGCCGCAATGTGCAAGCTGCGTACTAATACTATCAATTCATTTTATCAGTCTTTAAACGACCTTTCACGCATTCTGAATGCGTATAAGTCAGATATATGCCGCACTTGCAGCAGGCTGATCGAAAAAGGGCTTATAGTAAAGCAGCTAAAGCGTACAAAGCTTGGCGACTATACTGATAACACATACTTCGTGGTAGTACGCCTGCGCGGTACTATAAAAAAGAAGAAGTCGTCGCGTCGTCACCATAAATTCACATATATTATATCACTTAAATCTAACTATGTCAATAGCTGCCGCAGAAAATCTATGCATATCTGCTCTGCAAGTTTTATAGGGGGTAGTGGGTAAAATGAACCCTCATTATATAAACCCACTTTGTTATGTCTTTTAGAGAGTAAAAAATATGATCTAAGATATATAACTTTGTTAAGTATCTATACATACGAACACTCGGGGTTTGACAGCTGCGCCGCGCTTTGCATTTTTGTGAGTACAAAATTCTCTTTTTTCTTTATTTTTTCTTTAAAAGAAATTTTAAATATTGCTATATAATTGACTTTATGCCAATGAAGTTATATAATATATGACGTCTGTAAAAAGACTTGTGTAAAAATACCATAACATAAGGAGAAAGAGAATAATGGAAAATCAAATGAAGTCAATAACGTTCGCAGAGCACGCAAAAACCGTGCTAATGATCAAACAGTACAAGGTGCGTGATAATACATATCAACTGCACTGGGAATCGCTGTGCAGAAATCATCTTTTGCCGTATTTCGGCGCACTGCCTATAGACAGTATCAAGCGCAACGATATTGAGATGTATTTTATCTTGTACCGCGATTATTCGAGAGAAACGCTTAAATCACATTTTTCCGTGCTTAATGAAATACTGGATAATGCGTATGTCAATGATATTATACCAAAAAATCCATGTGAGCATTTCAAGATTCAGGTGGGTGGCAAAAAAAAGAAAAAGCGCGTCTACACACCTGAGCAAGCAGATCTTGTCTTGGCATACTCAAAGCTTCACCGCTTTGGGCTTGAAATTGATCTGCTGCTAAGCTGTGGACTGTCGCGCTCTGAACTGCTGGGCATTAAGTGGGACGATATAGATCGTCAAAATCAACTAATATATATCCAGCGAGGTGTAACAGTGCGTCAGGGCGGCAGCAGTGCCGAAAGCAGCCGCGTTGTCATTAACGATACAAAGAACGAGTACCGAGAAAGGGTGATAGCCGTATCTGACGAAACGATGGAGCACATAAACCGCGCTCCGCGTGAGCTGCTGCTGGGCAAGAATGTTCATAAGAAAACGCCGGGGCACTATGTGTATCCGGAATTTCTCATATATAACCGCTTCGGAAAAGTGTGCAGTCCCGATTCATGGTACATTCGCAGATACAAAGTTTTCATGCAGGAAATGCACGATCACTATCTCAAGCATGGCGTAAATGTTCCGATGCTTACACCTCACGAGCTGCGACACACACGCGCTTCAATATGGGTCAACGAGGGCAAAAACCCATATGCGATAGCCGCACAGCTCGGCTGGTCAGATCTCGATATGCTAAGCCGTGTTTATGGACATAGAGATATACAGTTGTTGCGAAAGCAGTTAGGAATATGACTATAGGCAGAAATCGTATGATTGACAATCAAAATAAGATATGCTATAATAAAGAAGATGGGAGTGATGTATAATGAACGAACGTCAGAAAAAAGCATTGAGATTCGGAATTGCTTCAGTAAAAATGGAGGGATTCTCATTTGATGAAAAGCAAACAAAAATCTGTTATGACCTCATGTCAGGTAAAATGTCATATAAAAAATTTATATCTGAATGCAAACACGATAATAAATCATATAGAAAATAATTATGTCGTATTCGTTAGAAAGTACTAGTTCAGATTGTTATGCTGGAACAACTGTCTTAAAAAATAAATTAAATATTCAAAATGAAAAACTTGAAAGAAATATTTAATTTGCATATAGTATAAAAGAGCTGCACGAGAAGTGCAGCTCTTTTTCTGTCTACAGCCAGAATCGCAGGATTGACAACCAAGGTAAAGGTTAAAGTAAACGGTGGTGAGCTTATATCACGTCTATAACACAATAATCAGAGTAAGTTATTGAGCCATTTATAAAAGAACCATTTCTTTTTAATACGGTCGCAAAAGCCATCAATACATTGGTATATCTTACGTCATATTCAATGGTGAAAGGTGTTTTTAGGTATGAAAAAACACCCGGTGTCATACTGATGCTACAAATTATTTTGTTTGTCTTTCTAAAATAAACATCAATGGCATAGAATAAAGAACCATCTTTCTCATTTTTTCTTTCAAAGAATTTTATGTCAACATTTCCATAGAAAAGTTTTGGCACTTTATAATCATTCTCATCAAAAGGCGCGGTCAGTGATTTTGTAGGCAGACGCTTGATAGTTTGCCGGTTTATCAAATCATGATCCTTAACATCATTAGTAGAGACCCTACCATGTTCTACTTTTACCAAAAAAGGATTTTGTTTAAGGATTTGTCTTTTTAAAAGGTTATTGACTAAACCTTTTAATTTCGCATTGACGAATTTACTCGATTTGGTATCATTGAGCAATTTTGTTATGGCTACCTTACTAACAGAATCAAATGAGTAGCTGCAATTATTGGTGTGTGCTTGATTTTTAAATCCTCTTAAAAAGAAATCAACACCATTTGAGGAAGTAACAAGAGAAAGTTGAGGTGCATGACATTCAGGGCAAAATAATCTTCGGTAATATTTCTGCTCAAACAACTTTTCATTTTTCTTTTTTTGAGCAATTAGATACTCTAATTTGAGTGGCGGTTCAGTAATATTACCATTGTTGTCTTTATAAGAAGCTTCATCAAATTTGCAAGACATATCTAAATCTCCTATAAAATAAAATTTTGGATATTCTCTTGACAAAATGATACCACTGTGTTATAATATAAGAGTAAAATAAAAAACAAAACGGGCTGCTCAGTGCTTGCCGGCACCAAACAGCCCATCACCCTAAACGATATTCCAGTATCGTCAGGACTTAGTTTTGCGTTCATTGCTACCATTATAGCATGAATAATAGATTTTGTCAAGGCCATACCTAGTATCTTTTAGGTATGGTTCTTTATTTTATCACAATATCTTCACAGTGTGGTTGACAGCTTGCAGATATTAGAATCTTGAAAATTGAATCCTCATGCTCTCCGGACTAATGATAAGGTAGATTGGAAGTGTCCGGTATTAAGCTGATGATGGCCACCCGATGACAAGGGAGTGACCTAAATGCGTATGAACATTATATGCTCCCACGAGGGGCTGCGCACCATGTGCAACGCCCGGAGCATAGCAGCCTATGCAATGATATACAGTCTGCAAGAAAGACCTGCACCGGTTAGGTGATTTTAATTTTTTCTTTCAAAGAAAGACTGTGAGCATACAGCGCCGCCGCGATCCTGAAACGGCTGTGCCGCCTATGAGCCTGCACGCTGATCCAACTGAGATCACAAAAGCTTAATTTACAATACAAGCAAGCCTGTATAAGCCCTTTCGGCTGCTCGACATAGAGTGCGATACAAGCTGTAAGAGCAGAGGTCGAAAATGCGATCCGCAGTTTATACTGTTTATATATACTCAACCGATTATCGGTTGAGATAAGCCCATACAAACGTGTGGATTTATCTCAACTGATAAAAAACTAACAAAGGAGATGGTCAAATGTTTTGCGAAACATCTTTTTCTGTTTCTAAAATATTGTCTAAAATACTGAAAGAACAATACTTCGTTTCAGATGGTGAAAACATTGATTTTACGATTGATGAAATTCACGATGACAACGAAGGCTTTTTAATAAAAACCAAAGGTATCATCCTCGTTTATAATGAAAAGCTAAATGCGAAAACCGCTATTTATTCAACTCAACACAGGCACGAAAGAACTTTTGTATATGAATTGTTCTGCGTAACTTGTGTATCACCTGACTGTCTTGTTAAATTCAAAATAAAAGAATTGAATAACGAGTACTTTGATTTTGTGTATGATATACCGGAAATTGATGATATAGAAGAGGATATGAAAAAATACGGATTTGCTTAAAAATCAATTTCTTTGATTTTATATTCTCTCCAAGTTCCTTCAACAAATCTCTTCTTGATATATCCTAACTCATGTAATTCTTTTATGTATCTTCGACACTCTGTGAGTGACATATCAGAATTATGAGTACCTAACGTGATGATTTTTTTGATATCCCATTCTTTGCATTCAATGCAGTAACACCAATTGTTATTGTTTTCCTTACACTTATCTGAAATGTAATTGTAGATATTTATCATGTAAACACGATAATCAGCGTTAGGAATATCCTTTTGAGTTTTTAAATAAGCAACTTTACGTTCAATTGCATCTTTTGTCATGAAGCGTCCTCGCTTTATATATGAAACCGATAATGGTTTATTAGCACAATAGCGTGACCACTTTTACAATGATCACGCTTTAGTAATTGGTCGGAGTGACGGGACTTGAACCCACGGCCTCTACCACCCCAAGGTAGCGCGCTACCAATCTGCGCCACACCCCGACGACTTTAATATTATAGCACATAATTTCACCCGTGTCAACAATTTTTGCACGGAAATTAGTTAATATTCGGTAAACAAAAATATAAAATATTATTAACTGCAATTTTTGCAAACTTGTGCGACAAAAAATAGATTTTGTCCGTATAAAGTGTGTATTTTTTATTATTTGTAAGAAAAAATACATAAATCCATAACAAAATACGCCCTATATTGCTGATATAATGTATATATAAATATAGTATAGCGCCGGTTTTGTCGCTTTTTCAGACTTTTTACAAACATTATACAGCGCTCTGCCTTGTAACATGCGCATTTTTGCGGTATAATAGCATTATGCACCGCTTTTACATAGCGCGGCGGCAGTTCAGGAGGAGATAATATGCCAAAAAACACCGATAAATACATTTGTTACGTCAATCGAGAGCTTTCGTGGCTCAAATTTAACGAACGCGTGCTCGAAGAAGCTGAGGACGAAAGCGTGCCACTGCTCGAAAGGCTCAATTTCATCTCGATTTTTCAGAGCAATCTCGATGAATTCTTCATGGTACGCGTTGGCGGTCTGCATGACGCCATGCTCGTTTCCGACCGCTCGCGCGATAATAAGACGGGCATGACCCCGCAGGAACAGCTTAGCGCTGTTCTCGCACGCGCAAAAAAGCTGCTCAAACGCAAGGACGAGGCTTACTCGCGCATCATGGCGGAGATCGACACTCGCGGCGTGCGCGTCGCCCGATTTTCCGAGCTTAACGAGCGCGAGCAGGAGTATGTTCGCCTGAAATTTGAAGCGGATATTCAGCCGCTGCTTTTCCCTGCGCTTATCGGCAAAAAACAGCCTTTCCCATTTCTGAAAAATAAAGAGGTCTACGGTATCGCCGTGCTCCAAAGCAAAAACGGTAAACGCCGCCTGGCCATCGTTCCCTCGATAACCCTGCTTTTCCCGAACGCTATCGAGATACCGCCCATGGCTTCCTCAAAGGGCACTGTTTATATGCTCACCGATGAGATGATCCTGCACTTTTTTGCCAACATTTTCCCGGGCTATAAGGTCATCGAAAAGTCGCTGATAAAGATAATCCGCAACGCCGATATAGATGAATCGCGCGTTTACGATGAAGATCTCGATTACCGCGACCATATGGCTGAGGTCATCAAAATGCGCAAAAAGCTCTGCCCCGTGCGCCTTGATATGACCCGCCGACTTAGCGACGGCGTTGTGGAAGAGCTTTGCGAATACCTACACCTCGAGAAAAAGTGCGTTTTCACCAGCGATTCTCCGCTCTCGCTCGACTTCGTAAAGACTATTCGCGAAAAGCTTTCCGACGACCCCGAGCTTAGCTATAAGACTCGCACTCCGCAGAAATCGCCAGCCCTCACCGACTCTGCAATTATCCCGCAGGTGCTGAAAAAAGACGTGCTGCTGCACTATCCGTATGAGAGTATAGCACCTTTCCTTAATATGCTCAGTGAGGCTGCACGAGATAAAAATGTTATCTCTATCCAAATGACTCTTTACCGCCTTGCCCGCCATAGTAAGGTAATAGAAGCGCTGGTCGAAGCTGCCGAAAACGGCAAAGAGGTCAACGTTTTGGTAGAACTGAAAGCGCGCTTTGATGAAGAAAATAACATAAACTGGTCTAAACGCCTTGAAAAGGCAGGATGCCGCGTTATTTACGGTATAGATAGGCTCAAAGTTCATTCCAAGATCTGCCTTATCACTCGCAAGAGCGGCAAAAACGTTCAGTACATCACGCAGGTCGGCACCGGCAACTACAACGAATCTACCGCGCGGCTTTACACCGACCTTTGCCTTATCACCGCGAACAGCGATATTGGCAAGGAGACCGCCGAGGTATTCCGCCGCCTGCTGATGGGCGAAACTATCTCAGAAACAAATCTGCTCATGGTAGCGCCGCACTGCCTGCAAGATAAAGTGATAGACCTTATCGAGCGCGAAACGGCAAAGGCGCGCGAGGGCAGGGAAGCCTACATCGGGCTGAAGCTCAATTCGCTGACCGACAAGAAGATAATGGAAAGCCTGATAGAAGCTTCGCAGGCGGGCGTGAAGATCGAAATGGTCATTCGCGGTATCTGCTGTCTGCGCCCCGGTATCGAGGGCTACACCGAAAATATCCGCATTGTGAGCATCGTCGGCAGACTTCTCGAGCACTCGCGTATATACATTTTCGGCAGCGGCGATGACCGCCAGATCTACATAGCCTCCGCCGACCTCATGACACGCAACACTTTGAAGCGCGTAGAGGTAGCCGCGCCGATACTTGACGAGCAGCTTAAACGCCGCGTTGAGCAGATTTTTACCGCCATGATGAGCGACAACACTTCGGCGAGAGTTATGCTGCCCGACGGTACTTACGAGCGTCAAGAGCCTGTCGGCGAGCCTTTCAACGTGCAGGAATTTCTTTATGATACCGCTTATAAGGCGGCAGGATCTCGAAAATCTAAATAATACCAAAAGCGCGGCTTCGGCTGCGCTTTCTTTTATTTACAAAAAATTTTTTTGTAATCGTTATTGTAAACGTTTAAGCCCGCGCGCGCCTATTGCATTTTTTTTCGCGATATAGTATAATATATTTATCACAAATAACCATGAAAGGAAACGTAATATGAACGAATTTGAAACTAACAAAGCTTATGTTACCTCGAGATATGAGGAGCTTATCAACCGCAAAAACCGCAAGGCGGACAGCTATAACGGCATTTACGACCGCTATGTAAATCCTGTGCTTACCGCCGAGCACGCGCCTATCATCTGGAAATACGACCTTGACCCCGCGACAAACCCGCACTTTATGGAGCGCCTCGGCATAAACGCCGTGCTCAATTCGGGCGCTATCTATCTCAATGGCAAATACTGCCTTGTGGCGCGCGTTGAGGGCAGCGACCGCAAGTCTTTCTTCGCAGTTGCCGAAAGCGACAGCCCTACCGAGGGTTTCCGTTTCCGCGATTATCCCGTTATCCTGCCCGATACCGAGCCTGACGAAACCAACGTTTACGATATGCGCCTTACTCAGCACGAGGACGGCTGGATATACGGCGTTTTCTGCTCTGAGAGCAAGGATACTTCCGTCAACGACCTTTCCGCGGCTACCGCGCAGGCGGGCATAGTTCGCACTAAAGACCTCGTTACATGGGAGCGTCTGCCGAATTTGAGATCTAAGTCGCCGCAGCAGAGAAACGTGGTTCTCCACCCGGAATTTGTTGACGGCAAATATGCTTTCTACACCCGTCCTCAGGACGATTTTATAGAAACAGGCTCGGGCGGCGGCGTTTGTTTCGGTCTTTGTGATGACATCACGAACCCCGTCATCTGCACCGAGGAAAAGGTCATATCCCCCCGCCGCTACCACACCATAACCGAGGTCAAGAACGGCGCGGGTGCTGTTCCGATAAAGACACCCAAGGGCTGGATACATATAGCGCACGGTGTAAGAAACACCGCCGCAGGTCTGCGCTACGTTATCTACGTTTTCGCGACCGACCTCAACGACCCCTCTAAGCTTATCGCCGAGCCTTCGGGACTTTTCATTGCTCCGCACGGCGCTGAGAGAGTCGGCGACGTTTCAAACGTTTGCTTTACAAACGGCGCTATCGTCCGTGAAAACGGCGATGTTTACATCTACTACGCTTCCTCCGATACCCGCGTGCACGTTGCTTCGACGACTATCGAGAAGCTGATGGACTACACTTTCAACACTCCGTCTGACCCTCTGCGTTCGGTAGACTGCGTAAAACAGCGCTGCGAGCTTATCGAAAAAAATCTGAAATTCATGGGCAAGTGACCTCGTAAAATAGTAAGACCTCCGAGTTTTTCGGAGGTCTTTTTTGTTTGTTGAGTTTTTATTCCGCGCTTTCAGCAGCGCTTTCCGCCGCGCTGTCCGTATCGCTGTCCGCGAATGAAGAGGTTATCTCCATATCGGGCGTGATGATTCCCGGCTCGTATTGCAGATTGAAAAGCTTCCAATGTCTGCCGACCTTGCCGACGTAGAAATTCATGCGGAAAGTTTCTTCGCCTTTTGAGCCTTTGAATGTAACGTCGGTGACTACCAAATTTGCCTCGCTTATGTCGGGAACAGTGCCGTAGGCTTCCTTGTAGCCGTCTAAACTGTACTCGGTAAGCTCGTCGGCTCTCTGTATCTTCCAGCCGATGGTGAAATCGTCGCCGTAGCTCTCTGCAAAATCGGCGGCAAAAGTTTCCATGTATTTCTTGTCGCCCATTTCGGAAAGCTTGAGGTCGCTCTCGTAGTCTTTCTGCATCTCTTTTGGGAAGCAGGAGCTGTATTTGTCGAAATCGCGTTCGTTTATCGCCGTCAGGTATTTGTCTACAACGTCGCTGCTCTTCTCGCTAAAGCCGATAACGCCCGTGCCGAAAAGCGTGCCTACCACGATAAGCACCGCCGCGATAGCCAACACGATCAGCAGGCGAACCATCTTCGGGTCGCGCTTTTTCTTGCCGTTTTTATCGCGCTGAGCCTCTTTCAACTTTTTGTAATGTTCTTCCTTTTCTTCAGCTGTCATAAAGCGCACCGGCTTATTGGTCTGGTATTTCTTGACGGCTTTTATTTCGAGGTCAGGGTCGCCGTAGCCGCAGTGCTCGCAAAATTCGCCTTTGTACTCTTTGCCGCATGATTTACATATTTTAGACATTTGTCAAATTTCCTTTCGCTAAGTATAGAAGTATTATACCACGTTCCAGAAATTTTTTCAAGTGTGCACGGCAATTTTTTTGCAAAGACTTGTAGCACTGCGATCTATCTCAAATTTTCTTTCATTTCGCACTTGACATATCTGCTAAAATATTGTATCATAAAATCAATTATCTGAAAAGCAACTATTTGTCATGCAGATCATCGCAATTGCAAATGGAAAGGCGTTACAAAAAATGTTCGAGCGCCGTGCACCGTACAGAATTTGCACAAAAAGACCATCGGCGCAATCAGGAAGATATATATGTTTCACTCTGCACGATGGAAAATCCGCACCGCTCGCCGTGCAGCGTTTTGCTGAATATTTAGACCACAGAAACGATAAAAACGACCTAGATAAGGAGATGGAAAAATGAAAATAGGCTCGATCGGCTACAACCACAGCCACGACAGATCATTCGTAATGGACAGACCCGCGGGCCCGGGCGCATGGCTGTTTTTGCTAGTAAAATCAACCGCTTTGTTCGAGTTAGACGGCGTTCGGCAGAACGTTGCGGCGAACTCCTGCGTGCTCATTTCGCCAAACACGCCATGTATGTACACCGCCCTAGATGATAACTACACCGACGACTGGTTCTACTTCTCGGAAGAGGTCGGCGACATGGATCATTTTGCAAAACTCGGGCTGCCGATCAACCAGATTGTGCACCTCGGGGCGGTGGAGGAGCTGAGTCAGATAATGCACATTTTGACCTATGAGCACTACTCGGCAGACGCCTTTCACGAAGAGATCGAGCAGCGCTATCTCGATATACTTTTTATGAAGATCGGCAGGTTGATCGCAGACAAAAAGCATCTCTGCACACGCGCGTTCGCAAAGAAAAATGACAGCTTCACGCACATTCGCAGCCGCATTTACACCCAGCCCGATTCGGTCGGCAGCGTTGACGAGCTAGCCGCAGAGGCGGGGATGAGCCGCTCGGGCTTCCAGCATATGTACAAAAAGATGTTTGGTGTGAGCGTTATTGCCGACGTCATAACCGGCAGGGTCGAGCGCGCAAAACGTTTATTGACATCGACCACGCTGACGGTCGATGAGATCGCCGCGCGGTGCGGGTACTCCGGCTCGTATACCTTTATTCGTCAATTCAAGCAGCGCTGCGGCAAAACACCGACAGCCTACCGAAAAGGTCTCTGACATATCGCCGTCCGTTTGCGCTGGTGGATTTTGCACAAAATGATACTAAATTGAGCTTGTTTTGATATTACATTCGTGCACAAAATGTAGTATACTATTTGTAGAGAAATTATACTGAGGTGATCAATATGCCAAATCCTATCCTGCCGCTTTGGGAATATATACCTGATGGAGAACCGCGAGTTTTTGGCGACCGCGTTTATCTTTACGGCTCGCACGACAGAGCAGCCAGCGACGTTTTTTGCGATTTTAAATTGAAAGTTTGGTCGGCGAGCGTGGATGATCTTAATAACTGGACTTGCCACGGCGACAGCTTCAAGACCCGCAGCAGCGGCGACCGCAAGCCTGATACGCCATGGACTGACCACGAACTTTTTGCCCCCGATGTTATAGAAAAAGATGGGAAATATTACCTTTACGCATATATTGTGGGTTCTAAAGGAGCAGTTGGTGTTTCAGACCGTCCTGAAGGCCCGTTTGAACTGCTTTCCAACTATAAATATGATACAAAAGTGGGCGATGATGGTATTTTTAACGATGCTGGCGTGTTGGTAGATGATGACGGAAAAGTCTATATCTACTACGGATTTACCGAGTCGAATATGAACGAACTTGACCCCGCGAATATGTACGAAATCAAGGCGGGCAGTTACAAGCGCCCGGTGATCGACGACACAGAGAACGTTCCGCAGGAACAGCGCTTTTTTGAAGCCAGCTCGCCGCGAAAGATCAACGGAAAATATTATATGATTTACTCGCCCTGCGTCGGAAGCCGACTTGCGTACGCGACCTCCGACTCGCCGAGAGGCCCTTTCATATACCGCGGATACATCATTGACAACGGCGTTGATTACCCCGGCGGAAATAATCACGGCTCGGTCTGCTGCATAAAAGGTCAATGGTATGTTTTTTACCATAGAATGACAAATAGCACAATAATGAGCCGACGTGCTTGCGTCGAAAAGATCGAGATCCTGCCCGACGGAACTATCCCGACGGTCGAAATGACCTCGCTCGGGTTTGAGGATTCGCTCGATCCGTACAAACTCACACCCGCCGAGATCGCGTGTGTGCTGAAAGGCGGCTGTTTTGTCACTGAGAAGGACATTTTCACGCGAACTGTTACCGACATCACCGACAGCTGTATTATTGGTTATAAGTATTTTGATTTTGGTGAAGATTTTACCAACGATGGAATGACAATTGCGATGAAAATCAAAGGCGGCGGAGTGAAGTGCCGCGTGCGCGTTCTGCTAGACGATCCTGAAAATGGCGAGGAGATCGGCAGCGTTCAGATCGGCACAAGTGACGGCGTTTACACGGCAAAAACGGCGAAAGTTATTGGCAGACACGCACTTTATTTCGTTGTCGAGCACGGCGTTGAGGGCTGGACGGCGCAGTATTTTGAGGGCAGAAGGCTGTTTGAACTGGAAGAATTTGTGTTCATGAAATGACGAAAAGATGAAGAACAAGAAGATCTGTGCGCTGACGGCTTTGATGGCAACAACGGCATTGCCGATTTGCTGTTTATCCGCTCATTGCAGAAGTACGCCGAGAACGATTTGATGACTAGTAGTATAATATATAAGACCGCCTGCAATATATCAGACGGTCTTTATACTTTATATTGATGTGCATATTTTGCAGTATATCTATATATGGTATTATATCAACATATATGCTATTGCAGAGATCAATATTAACCCCACTCCGCATGATAATAAAACTATTCCTGCGGTCTTTGCAGATGTCACTACCTTATCTATATATGCACATTTCGGCTTTTTCGGGTCATATATCACCTTTACATCGCTGCCGATATGCCATACCTGCTCCCCAAGCACCCTGTAATTGTGATATATGCCCGTCGTGTGGATATGAAATATATCATTTTCGGATATATAAAATCCGTCGCCCTGCCCAAATACCTTTTCCATTTCGGGCGTGCATATATTAGTCGAAACTACGCCTTTGTAATGTCTGTAAGCCGTGTATGTCCTGCCATTCACGCTGAATTCTGCGACAGGCGCGACAGACTTTGCGTTAGACCCGCCAGCTATGCGGTGTTTTATAACTTTTCCGACCGTTTCAGCTGTGCATCTCCTGCGCAATGATCTGCCGCGCATGAAAAACGGCAGCGACAACAGCGCTGCAACAAGTCCTGCCGCGCCTACACATATGCAGCCGATAGTATTTGCGTCCATATATCTTCACCTCGAAGATATTATATCACAAACTTGCTTTAGTGTCAAGCTTTTACGGGTTGACAGGCACGAAAAAATGTGCTATAATAGCTTTTGAAATTCGGGATCGGATGATCTGATGATATCAAATAAACGTTCGGTACCTAAAATAGACCATCACAATATCGCTTTAAAGTGATATGTATATTTGAAAGGCGTGATATATTGAATGATCCTATAAAAGCATTGACAAAAATGGATCGACTGCTTTGGATATGCTCGCTTGCCGCTGTTTTTTTATCGAATATCCTGCCGGGTCAGCTTGACATATTGACATTGGCGGCGGCGCTGATAGGTGTTACATCGCTGATATTCGCGGCAAAAGGCAACGTTTGGGCGCAGATATTGATGATAGTTTTCAGCATATTGTACGGCATAATATCGTACAGATTCAGATATTGGGGCGAGATGGTAACATATCTCGGCATGACATTGCCTATGGCGGTGTGGTCTATGATAACGTGGATACGAAACCCCTCTGCGGAAAACGGCTCGGAGGTAGAGATACAGCGGCTGAACCGAAAGCATATCGTGGGACTTGTGATATTTACCGCGGCGGTAACTGTGGTATTTTACTATACCTTAAAAGCGCTCGGTACACCAAATATGGTATTCAGCACTATTTCAGTAACCACAAGCTTTTTGGCTGCATCGCTTACGATGCTTCGCTCATCGTATTACGCGCTGGGATATGCCGCAAATGATATAGTCCTAATAGTTTTGTGGATATTGGCGTCGCTGAAAGACCCTTCATATATACCCGTTGCGGTCAATTTCAGCATATTTTTCCTAAACGATATGTACGGTTTCATAAGCTGGAAGAAACGTGAGATAAGGCAGGCGCAGATAGCTTGATATACATGAACGCAGTCGAAAAAGGCTGCGTTTTTTTGCTTAAAAATATAGTAATAATTATTGCTTGGTTCTCTTGATTTTCATATTGCATTGTGCTATACTATAATATGGCGGAGCGGGGGCGCTTCGCTATTTATGATACAATTTTTAGGAGGTATTTTCTATGACGCTTGAAAATGTCATTAGAAGAACTGCCGCGCTGATAATTTGTGCGGCGGTGTGCGTCGGCACAGCGGGCTGCGGCAAGTCCGATAAAAAGGCTGACGAAACAAAGGACAGCGGCACTTCGGCAAGGGTCACGGTAGACGGCACAAAATTCATGGTCGATGGCAAACAGCTTTGGATCAACGGCGTAAACACTCCGTGGATCAACTGGAACGACTTTACAGGCTCGATGGACACCGATGCTTGGGAGCAGACTTTTACTCAGCTCGAGGCTGACGGCGTGAACTGTACCCGTATCTGGGTCAACTGCGCTGGCGAAAATATCGTTCGCTTAAAAACAACGGGCGCGATAAAGAACATCAACGAGAACCACTGGAGCGACCTTGATAAGCTTTTCGAGATGGCTGAAAAGCATAAGATCTACGTTATGCCGACCATTACATCATTCGACCACTGCAAGGGCGAGAACGGCAGCGGCGAAAAGTGGCGCGCTCTGCTCACCAGCAAGGAGAATGTTGACGATTTCGCTGAGCAGTACGTCAAGGAATTTTGCAAGCGCTACAATGACAATGAGTACATCTTCGCGGTCGATATTATGAACGAGCCCGACTGGGTCCACGAAAATGAGGAGTGCGGCCAGCTCGAGTGGGACGACCTCAGCTACTTCTTCGGCAAGTGCGCGGCGACTATCCACGAAAATTCCGATATGCTCGCGACCGTCGGCATGGGTATAATTAAGTACAATTCCGCCAATTACGAGGGCAACGTTATCGCCGACGATACGCTCAAAAAGCTCACCGGCGATGATAATGCTTATGTGGATTTTTATAGTACACATTACTATATGTGGCAGAAGCCGTACTTTGGTTTCCCTTTCAACGTTACCCCGCAGGAGTTCGGTCTTGACGATACCAAGCCTTGCCTCGTCGGTGAAACTTCCAACGATGATTCGGGCGAGTGCGGCTACGAGCTGACCGAAAAATATGAAATAGCTTACGAGAACGGCTGGCAGGGTCTTATGGTCTGGATGGAGCGCAAGGAGGACGGCACATGGTATGAATATGGGCTGACTCAGGCGGCTACTTCTGCCTTTGCTGAAAAGCATAAAGACCTCGTTTATCCGCTCGGCAAATAATAAAATTTGAACATACTTTTCAGACCCTGCAGAGCTTTTCGCGGGGTCTTTTTTAGCCATCTGAGATAATAAAATATTCACAAATTGTTATGAATATACTGTTTGTTTCATTCGTCAAAAGTGCTATAATGTGTCTTAGAAAAATGTTGCTTTTTAACGTTTTTCATAATAGATCGGAGGTTGATTTTTTATGATGGGAAGACTCAGAGCAATGCGCGAGCCGCTTAAATATGTTCAGGGAAGAGATGCGCTGCTGAAATTTCAGGAAGAAATGGGCTATATGGGCAAGAGATGGCTCTTTGTATGTTCAAACAGCGGCTATAAAGCCTGTCATGATAAGATAGAGAAAAGCTTCGGCACGCTCGATGATTACAGACGTTACGAGGTCTTCGGCGGTATCTCCAGCAAGGGCGAGATCGCTAAGATGGAGGCTATCGTTAAGGAAGACAAGATAGATACCGTTGTTGCGGTAGGCGGCGGAAGCGCTGTCGATACCGCTAAGGCTACGGCTTACTACACCGGCAAACACATCGTTATCCTGCCTACCGTTGCCGCTACCGACGCCCCCTGCACAGGTCTTTCGGTAATTTATAATGACGACCACAGCTTTGATAAATACCTTTTCTACCCAACTAACCCCGACGCCGTAATGGTAGACACTACCGTTATCGCAAACGCTCCCGTCAAGTTCCTTATCGCGGGCATGGGCGACGCGCTGGGTACATATTTCGAGGGCAGAGCTTCTATCCGTACCGAGTCTGCCAGCCTCGAGGGCACGGGCATCACTCGTGCAGGTCAGGCGCTCGCAAGACTTTGCTACGATACCCTTCGCGAGTACGGCAAGCAGGCTGTTGAAGCTTGCAAAGTTCACGCCGTTACCCCCGCCCTCGAAAATATCATCGAGGCTAACGTTTATCTCTCGGGCGTTGGCGCTGATAACGTCAACTGCGCCGCTGCACACTCTTTCTACAATGGCGTTACGTCGCTGGGCATCAAGCATGCCGACCACGGCTGCTGCGTAGCTCTCGGCACGCTTGTTCAGCTCGTTCTCGAGGGCGCGTCCAAAGAGGAGTTCAAGGAAGTTCAGGACTTCTGCATCGAGGTAGGTCTGCCTGTAACTCTTGAAGAGATCGGCGTTACCACCCCCGAGCAGGTAAAGACCATTTCTGAAAACGCTTGTATCCCCGGCGAAACTATTCACAACCTCGCGGGCGATGTTCAGCCCGTAGAGCTTTACGATGCTATCATGCAGGCTGACGCTATGGGCAAGCTTGCTCTCGGCAAATAATTTTTCAAACAGCAAAAAATTTCGGGCAGAGGTCAATTTCCTCCGCCCGATTTTTTATTTTTTCGCAATAAAGAAAAACCGCGGAAATCTGAAAAATATCTCGCCGTTTGTCAATAAAAAAAGACCTCCGTCAGTAACGGAGATCTTCTAGAAGGGAATAGGCGCTTTTAAAAATGGGGTATCATAAGTCATTTTCTCGTTGCGCCAAATTATCAAAAAAACCTGTCTTGCTAAGTTGTTTTCTTTCCCTAATACTATTGTATAATTTTTTCGTGCGTTTGTCAATAGCAATATCATGAACTGCTGGGGAAATGTAAAAACTCGCACGAGCCGCTGGCAAAATTATAGAAAAAGCACTGCTTCTGTCTGTCAAAAGCAGTGCCTATGTACTATTTCTTATAGTCCTTTACAGGTCTTGGCATATACGATAAGACCCACAGGTATCGTTATAAGCTGAGAGATCGTGAACGTAACGTTCAGCGAAAATGAGAATTTTAAAACGTAAAGATCTATCGCCACGTTATCTATCCCCATGCTTTTTCCCCAAGCCAGCCAACTCAAAAAAGCTACGTTCCTGCCCAGGTAGGCAAGCGCCGCGCCCAAAATTATTGCCGCCAGCATGAAGAAGATGAATGCAAAAGTTTTTTTCAATTTTCTCTCCGCTCCTTATTTTCTTCTCGAGGAGCTCCTGCGCTTGTTGTCCATGACGTGCTTGAGGTCGGAAAAACGCTCCTCGCTCGAAGCCTTGAATTTCGCCATCATGTCCTCAAAGTCCGCGTCGCCCGAATTTGTTCTCACGTCGTATACAGGGGGCGGGTTTTTAGAAAAGTCCTGCGGCTGCGGTCTTTCGTAAGTTCTCGCGCGGCGCTGTACCTGTCCTCTTGCGCCGTCGTTCTGCTGGCGGTGATCTCCTCGTTCGTTTCTGCCGTGGTTCTGTCCGCCCTGTCGCGCGCCATCTCTCTTGAAATCGCCTCTGCCGCCGCGGTTGTTGAACTGCTTTTTCTCGGGCATAGGCAGCGCTTTCTTTATCGAAAGGCTTATCTTTCCGTTTTCACCCAGCGCCAGTACCTTCACCTTTACGGTCTCGCCTTCGGTGATGTGGTCTTTTATTTCACTGACGTAAGTATTGGCAATCTCGGAAATATGTACCATTCCCGTCGTGCCCTTCTCCAACTCAACAAATGCGCCGAATTTCGTAATGCCGGTTACTTTTCCTTCGTAAATTTTTCCTACTTCAAGCTGCATATTCTTTTTCAATACCTCTCATATTTATTTAACGCCCGCCGCTACTGTAAAAACGGGTCGGAGCGTGCTTCCCAAGGGGTTCACTGCGCTTCTACTACGTAAAAGCGTCTTTCGTTAGGGTAGGCGTAGCCCAGCTTTTCCACGGCTATCCTCTCCATATATTCCGTTTCGTCCTCGCTCGCCAGCCTGCGCGAATACTCGTCGTTCAGCTGTTTCGCTTCTGAGATCTGCGCGTTTATCTCGCTGCGCTGCTGCTTTAGCTGCGCTATCTGCACCTGCTGCGAGATTATGGTAACTATCGAGTATATCACGAGGATAAATGCTGCAAATCCCGCAATAGGCCCGAAAATTCCCGCGCCATCTTTTTTCTTTTTAGCGGACCTTACAGCGTCGTCCGCGTAAGTTTTACTTTTCAATTTTTTTCAACTCCTGAATTTTTACACAAAAAGCAGCCGCGCATGAAACGCTTCTGCCGTACTGCCGCTAGTATGAAGATACAGTTTCTCCGTCAGTACCTACATCTATAATTATATCTTTTTCGCGGCGAAGTTTCAAGTGCTTTTTTGCACTTTTTTTGATTTTTCTGAATTTGGGTACTTTTTCACAAACATTCGTCTGCTTGTAGCTGATATTTTGTGCATAGATCTGACTGCCGGCTTAGCCGCCGCGCCAAAAACCGCCGCTGCCCCGCGCACGGCAAATCTGCCTATCGCGAAATGCCAGCCCGCCGCGCCGCCTATCATGCCCAGCAGCACGAATCCGCGCAGATAATTCGTCTGCGCCAGCGTGAATACAAAATACACCGCGCCGAACATCAGTGTGTAAGTCAGGTCGCAGATCAGTCGCACCGCCGCAAAGTTTAGCAGCCGCGCCACTATCTGAAAAAGCCCGTATATCAGCCCCATAGCCGCGCCCGCCGTCACCGCCAGCCCCAGTATGTCCAGCTCTGCCTGCGTGCCCAGCTGCATTGGCGTCATGCCGCGCCTCCCTTACTTAAAGAGCTTGCCCAGCAGCCGCAGCCGCTTCGTGGCATTTTTGTCGCCGTATATCAGCGCCGTTATGCTTCCCTCTATGGTCAGGCTGCCGCTCTCTACGCTCATCTCGTTGACGTGCAGGTCTTCGCCGTATATGCAAAGCTCGCCGCACTCGGTAAATACGCGTATCTTTTTTTCGTCAAAGCTGTCCGCGTCCGTAACGCCCGAAATGCTCAGGCTGCGGCAGTTTTGTAATATCAGGCTGTGTCTTTCTCCGCTGTTTTCGTTCATATGATTCACCTCAGTTTATCATATGCCGCAGCTTTGAGATTCATTCGGTTTTTTAAGCTTAGCTTTTGCCGATATTCTGGTGATATTTCTTTATGTGCTCTTTCAGCCTGTCAAATGATGTCGAGCTGATGGCGTGCTCCATGCGGCAGGCGTCCTCCGCGGCGGTCTTTTCGTCTACGCCTAGGCTTACCAGCCAGTCGGTCAGCACGCGGTGGCGCTCGTAGATGGTCTCTGCCACCTGTCTGCCATCTTCTGTAAGCGTTATGTATCCGTTTTCGTCAATGAGTATAAATCCGCCCTCTTTTAAAATGCCCATAGCGCGGCTTACGCTTGGCTTTGAAAGCTCCATCTCGCGCACGATGTCTATCGAGCGCACCTCGCCGTGTCGGTTAAAAAGTACCAGTATTGTTTCCAGATAATTTTCTCCGGATTCATACAGCTTTTTCATTTCTGTTTCCACCGTCCTTTCAATAGTGGTCTTTTATCCTATGATATAAAATTCTACCAAGAACATATGCCTCAGGCAATAACGCATAACTACCGCCTTCGGCTTTGTGCACGTCTTGCTTGCGTTTTTGCGAAGCCAAAACAATTTTCCGTCATAGTGCCCTAAAACTCCTTGACTAACGCCAGTTAGCCTGCGTCGCTTTAGAACACTTTTACGAAAAATTTGACGGCGCAATACGCACACAATAGTTGTGCGTTATTGCCTTTATATTTTAACATATTTTTCACTATTCGTCAACCATTTAAACGATAATTTTTTTGTCTTCGCGACATTATTCGCCATTGAAAGCCTTGATTATCTCCGCCGTGCGCTCAATGTCCTCCGCCGTGTGCGCGTATGATACGAACATCGCTTCAAATTGCGAGGGCGCGGCGTATATGCCGTTTCTCAGCAGATGCCTGTAATATTCCGCGTATTTTTCTGTGTCGCAGGCGCGCGATTCGTCGTAGCTTACTACTTTTTTGCTGTTGAAAAAAACCGTCATGAGCGAGCCGCAGCGGTTCACGTTCAGCCCCGCCGACTTCATAGCTTCCTCCAGCACTGCCGACTTTTTGTCCAGAGCTTCGTAAATATCCGGCGTGCTCTCTATCTGCTTTAGCGTCGCGATGCCCGCCGCTACCGCGCATGGGTTGCCCGAAAGCGTGCCCGCCTGATATACCGAGCCGAGCGGCGCTACGCACTCCATTATCTCGCGCCTGCCGCCGTAAGCCGCCAGCGGCATTCCTCCGCCGACTATCTTGCCAAGCGTTGTGAGGTCGGGCGTTACGCCGTAAAGCTTCTGCGCGCCGCCGTCTGAAAGGCGAAAGCCTGTTATAACTTCGTCGAATATCAGCATAGCCCCGTGCTCGGCGGTAATGCCGCGCAGGAACTGCAAAAAGCCCTCCTTAGGTGGCACAACGCCCATGTTCGCCGCGCATGGCTCTACTATCAGCGCCGCAATCTCGCCGCCGTGCTCGTCAAAAAGCGCGCGTACCGAGCTTTCGTCGTTGTACTTCGCCAGCAGAGTGTCCCGCGTACAGCCCTCGGTGACTCCCGCGCCTGATGGTATCGACTGCGTCATAAGTCCCGAGCCTGCTTTTACCAGCAGTCCGTCCGAATGTCCGTGGTAACAGCCCTCGAATTTGATTATCTTATCCCTGCCCGTAAAGCCGCGCGCCGCTCTTATCGCGCTCATCACGGCTTCCGTGCCCGAGTTTACCAGTCTCAGCATTTCCATAGAGGGAAAGTGCTTTCTGATGAGCCGCGCCAGCTCTATCTCGCTCTTGTGGCAAGCACCGAAAGTCAGCCCCTTTTCGCATGCGGCTTTCACGGCTGATATGACTGGCTCGCAGGCGTGCCCGAGTATGTTCGGCCCCCATGAGCAAACGTAGTCGATAAATTCGTTGCCGTCCTCGTCCCATATCCGCGAGCCTTTCGCGCGCTCGATGAATAGGGGAGTAGTGCCTACCGAGCGGCAGGCGCGTACAGGGCTGTTTACTCCGCCCGGCATATATCCGCAGGCTTCGGCGTACAGCTTTTCCGATCTTTCAGTTACCATCTTAGTCGTCCTCCCTCAGCCATTTTGCAGCGTCCAGCGCGTGGTATGTGATGATGATGTCCGCGCCCGCGCGCTTTATAGCCGTCATGTTTTCCATTACTATCCGCTTTTCGTCTATCCAGCCCAGCTTCGCCGCCGCCTTTACCATCGAAAATTCGCCGCTCACGTTGTAAGCCGCCAGCGGCAGATCTGTCATGTCGCGCGCTTCTCGCAGTATGTCGAGGTAGGGCAGTGCGGGCTTTACCATCACCATGTCCGCGCCCTCTTCGATGTCGTCCGCTATCTCGCGCAGTGCTTCGCGGCGGTTGGCGGGATCCATCTGGTAGGTCTTTCTGTCGCCGAATGAGGGCGCTGAGTCTGCCGCGTCGCGGAAAGGCGAGTAGTAGCCAGACGCAAACTTCGCGCTGTACGACATTATCGGCACGTCGATATATCCATTCTCGTCAAGCGCCGCGCGTATCGCCGCCACTCTTCCGTCCATCATGTCTGAGGGCGCAATGATGTCCGCCCCCGCTTTTGCCATGCTTACAGCCATTTTGCTCAGCAGTGGCAGCGTTTCGTCGTTGAGTATCTTTTCGCCGCAGATAACTCCGCAGTGTCCGTGGTTAGTGTATTCGCAAAGGCAAACGTCGGCGATCACTATCAGCTCGGGATAATTTTTCTTGATGTACCGTATCGCCTGCTGGGTAACGCCCTCGTCGCAGTACGCTTCGGTCGCAAATTCGTCCTTGTGCTTCGGTACGCCGAATATCAGCAGTCCCGCTATCCCGCTCTCCGCTATCTGCGGCAGTATCTCTTCCAGCCTGTCGATAGAGTAGCGGTAGACCGTCGGCATAGATTCTACCGGCGCGGTCATGCCCTCGCCCTCCTCGACGAAAATCGGGTATATCATGTCCGCCGCGCTCAGCCGCGTTTCGCGTACCATTTTTCTCATTGCGGGCGTAGCCCTCAGCCTTCTGAATCTTCGCATTTTACTTCCTCCAAGATCTTTTCGATTATTCCGTCAGCCGTGCTTTCGCGCGGTATCGCGATGTTTTTTACTCCCTGCCGTTTCAGCTCCGCCGCGGTCACTTCGCCTATCGCAATGGCTTTCGCGCCGCCTAGCGTGCCGTTTCCGCTAAAGAAATTCCGCGCGCCGCCCGCGCTCGTAAATACCGCAAAGTCTGCCGAAACAGCCGTTCCGCCGCCGTAAATCGGCTCGTAGATGTTTACGTCGTCAAATTTTATACCTTTATAAATAAGCGGCGCTGTAAGCTCGGGCGAGCCGTCGCTAGAGCGCATTATCAGCAGTTTTTCGCCGTCCGTCAGCCGCTCCGCGAGCGTTTTGCCCAGCTCCGCCGCCGTGAATTTTTCGGGAACTATGTCGGCGTAAAGCCCCGCTTCCGCCAGCCGCTTAGCCGTGCCGCTGCCGATAGCCGCGAGCTTTATCCCTCTCAGCCGCCGTATGTCTATCCGCTTTTCGCGCAGTTTTTTGATGAATACATCCGCACCGTTCGGGCTTGAAAGCGCTATCGCCGAGTAGTTTTCCAGTTCTGCGAACGCCCTGTCTATCTCGCCGCCGAAAAGCTCGCGCGTGTCGAAATCCGCCGCTCTGAATGCATATGCGCCGAGGTCGGTGAACGCGCCGATAAGCCGTGTGGAAAGCGCAGGTGTCGCCGTTATCGCGATGCTCTTCCCGTAAAGCGGCGGCGCGCTCTCAGTCGAAAAGTCAAAAGCCGCTGTTTCGCCGACTACGATCACAGCGGGCGCTTTCATCTCCAAACGCTCGCTCTCCGCCGCGATGTCTTTCAGCATAGCCCTTGCCACACGCGCCCTTGCCGTCGCACCGCTCGATATTACCGCCGTGGGCGTTTCGCCGCTCATGCCGTTCTCGGTCAGCCGACGCGCTATCTCGGGCAGATGTTTCAGCCCCATCAGAAATACCAGCGTGCCGCCGCATTTCGCGTAGCTTTCAAAATTCTCGGGCAGCAGATCGTCTGCCGTGTGCCCCGTTATTACATGAAAACTCCGCGCCGTTCCGCGGTGTGTGACGGGTATCCCCGCAAGTTCGGGCACTGCCACGCACGATGTCACCCCTGGCACAACGCTGTACGCTATCCCCGCTGCCCTCAGCGCCAATATCTCCTCGCCGCCGCGCCCGAAAACGAATGGGTCGCCGCCTTTCAGCCGCGCTACGTTTCGCCCCTCGCTCGCCTTGCGCACCAGCAGTTCGTTGATCTCCTCCTGCTTGCTCGAGTGCCGCCCCGCACGCTTGCCGACGCATATCTTCTCCGCCCCCTCGCGGCAGTTGTCCAGCAGACGCTCGTCTATCAGAGCGTCGTATATCACGGTGTCGCATCTTTCGAGCGCACGCTTTCCACGCAGTGTTATGAGGTCGTAGTCGCCGCAGCCTGCGCCGATAAGCGTTACTTTGCCCTTCATAGCTTCTCCGTCAGCTCCTTTGCAAGTGTGTATCTTTCGCCGATGCCGCTCTCGCCGCGCACTTTTCCGCCGCGCCCGTCTGAGATGATGCCGCTTATCGCGCCGCCGCGCACCTCGCTGAATACTCCTATCGGCGAAGTGCAGTCAGCGCCCAAAAGCCGTATAACTTCGCGCTCGAATTCAAAACAGCGCATGGTCCTCTCGTCTGAAATTATCGCTAGCACTTCCGCCGCCGTGCTGTTCGCCTTGCATTCCGCCGCGATGATTCCTTGACACGGCGCGGGCACAAATTCGTAGCTGTCCAAATATTCGTACTTGTAACCGCTCATATCCAACCCCAGTCGTTCAATTCCCGCCGCGCATAATATTATCGCGTCGTACTCGCCCGCCGCCAGCTTTTTCAGCCGCGTGTCAACGTTTCCGCGTATGTCGGCAAACCGCGCGTTCGGGTACACCTCGCGCAGATTAGCCCGCCGCCTGCCGCTTCCCGTGCCGACGGTGAAGATCTCGTCCCGCGCAAATTTCCTGCCCGCGCTTATCAGCATATCTCGCTGGTCGCCTCGCGGCAGTACGCCTCCTATCTCCAGTTCCGCTCCAAGCTCCAGCGGCAGGGGTTTCGCGCTGTGCACCGCTATGTCTATTTCGCCGCTTTGCAGCGCCGCCTCTATCTCCGCGACGAATACGCCTTTGCCGCCTATCTTCTCGAGCGGCTTGTCGAGTATCCTGTCGCCGCGCGTGGTAAACGGCACTATCTCCGCCGCCGCGCCTGCCTGCTCTAGCGCCGCTTTCACCATTTCCGTCTGCGCCATCGCGAGCGCGCTCCGCCGCGTACCTATTTTAAATGTCATCTTCTGTCCTCTTTGTTTCACAAATTTTTTCAAGCTCCGCAAGGCTCGGCAGATTGCCTTCGCTGCTCATGCAGATCTCCAGCGCCGCGCTCATAACGTCCCTGCGCTGCTTTTCTGTCGGAAAATTCGTCTTTACAAATTCTCTCAGCTCGCCCATCAGCGCACATATCTCCGCCGTCCGTTCGGTGATCTTTTCCTCTAAGCGCCTGCGTATCTCCGCCGCCAGCGTAGGGCAGTTGCCCGCCGTCGATATGCCTATGGATACCTCGCCGCGCTGTACCAGTGCAGGGAAGTAGAAAGAGCAGTTTTCGGGGCTGTCTACCGCGTTGCATAGCAGCCCGCGCTCACGGCAAAGCGCCGAGACGCGCTCGTTCAGCCGCTCGCCGCCCGCCGCCGCTATTACGAACGCTGCGCCGTCAAGGTCGCTCTCGCAAAACTCCCTCTCGCGTATCTCTATCCCGCCGATACCGCGTATCTCGGGCAAGATCTCGGGCGCGACGACCGTTATCCGCGGTTTGAAAGGCAGCAGCTTTTCGATCTTCCTCAGCGCGACTTTTCCAGCGCCGACTACTAAACAGCGCGAATTTTCTATGTTCACAAAAAACGGGAAATATGGCATATTTCAGTCCTCTTGATATGTTTTTACTGTTTCGATGACCTGCGCGAAAGCCTCGCTTGTTAGCCGCGAGCGCAGACGGTAGAAAAATTCCTCCGCCCCCGCCGCTTTCAGTTTCGGCGCTATATCTCTGAACTGCGGCATCAGGTCGTGCATGGCGAGCTGCTTTTTCAGCTCGTCCATATCCTGCGCTATCATCTCTTTCGAGCGCTCTACGCTGCCGCGTTTCAGCTCGTTGTTCTCGGCGGCTAGCTTCGCAAAATGGTCTATCGTGATAAGCTCCGCACCGCGTATCTCCGCTGCTTCAGGGTCTATGTCGCGCGGCACGGCGAGGTCTATCAGCAGCCGCTTTCGCCAGTCGCTGCATACTTCGCCCAGCCTGTCCGCCGTGATGGTAAAGTGCGGGCCGGCTGTCGCCGAGATGATGCACCCGCTCTTCGCTGCATATTCGTACCTCTCGTCATACGGCACTACTTTCATGCGCGGGTCGCCCGCCGCAATGCCGAAGTCCGCGCCGTGCTTTCTTTCGGTAACGTACACCCTTACGTTTTTGTACGAGATAAGATTTTTCAGCAGGCTTCCGCCGATCTTTCCGCTTGCGCCTATCAGCGTCACGCTTATCTCCTCGCCGCCGTAAAATCTTGCCGCTTTCTTAGCCGCCAGCGTCGCCGTCGATACCGATGTTTTTGAGATCTCGGTCTGTGTTTTTATCCGCTTAGCCGCCGCTGCCGCCGCCTGAAATATCATGTGCGCTTCGGGGCAAAGCTCCAGCCGCTCTTTTGAGAAAGCGTAGGCGCTCTTTACCTGCCCCAGTATCTCGTCCTCGCCGACAACCATCGAGTCTATGCCGCTGCAAACGTTAAAAAGGTGCTTCGCCGCACCCTCTCCGCTGAATATCATCACCTTTTGTTTCAGCTGCTCGCGCGGTATTCCGCCCGCTTCGCTCAGCAGTTCTATGCCGCTCTCAGCCCCGCCAAAAAAGTAAAGCTCAGTGCGGTTGCAGGTGCATACCAGTACGGGGCTGCTTTCCCGCACGGAAAAAAGCAGCTTTTCACGCTCGCTCTCGCCGAATGTGAAAAGGCTGCGAAAGGCTTCGTCGCAAAGCCTGTGGTTTATGCTCACGCAAGTGAAATTTTCCAAAAAGCTCACCGCCGTTTAGTTTTCAAAAATATTTTCGTAATCCTGCTGCGTAAATCTGTGGTAGGTTATCCCGCCAAGGTCGTTCGCAAGGCAGTATTTGTAAGCGTCCGGCTCGCCGTCGGGAAAATACGCCAGTACGTCAAATTCGTCGTCGTCCATATCTTCCAGTACGGCATTGTCGCTGTACTTTTTGAATATAGCCTTAGCCTTTTCCATAGTGCAGCCCTCTTTCACCGCGGCTATGAACTCGGTGAGGAAAGCGCTCGCCTCGGTGTTCTCGTGTATCGCGCGCACGCTCTCGGCAGATACCACAACGCCTATCTTGTCCTCGAAAACGTTGCAGCTCAGTCCGCTGAGTATATCGCTCACGTAGGCCGAGATAGCCGCCGTCATCTCGCTCATGCTGAGGTCAGCGCCCGTCAGCAGGTTTAGCGACTCCAGCGGGTAGAAAAGTGTCACGGGGTTCGGCGTAAAGCCAAGCTTCAGCTGTGATTCTTTTATAGTGTCAACTATGTTTTTCTCAAGCGCTTTGAGGTTCGGTTTGCTGTTCATATATATCACTCCTGTTACATCATTTCATATATTTCATACTATCTATATATAATATCACAAATAAGCATAGTTGTCAATCGCTTACCGCATAAACTTGTTTCATGCGTTTCATAAATTTAGCACACTAAATCATTAACATTTTATTCATCAAATGCCGTTGCAATATACTATATTTTGCAATATAATGTTTTGTATATTGCAAATTGGGCGCTGAAATGCCCGTATTTCTTATGAAAAGAGTGGAACTATGAATAATTACTGCATGACTCTGCCAAGTTACACTATCGGCGAGAGGGCTTACGAAGATATTTACCGCTTTTGCTCGCCTTTCGGCAAGACCGCTGTCATGATAGGCGGCAAAACTGCGCTTTCCGTTGCTTCCGAAAAGATAATCGCAAACTGCGGCGGTATAAGCGTTTCTGCTAAGATATGGTACGGCGGCGAGTCCAGCTACGAAAATGTCGAGATACTCAGCGGCGTTGACGAAGTGAAGTCGGCTGATATGATCTTCGCGGTCGGCGGCGGCAAGGCGCTCGATACCTGCAAGTGCCTTTCTGATAAGCTTGGCAAGCCCGTGTTTACTTTCCCGACGGTCGCTTCAAACTGCGCCTGCTGTACCGCCGTCGCGATAATGTACCGCCCCGACGGCAGCTTTATAGAGCCGTATTTTTTCGAGAACGCCCCCGTGCACGCTTTTATCGACACTGATATTATGTGCGAAGCGCCAGAAAAATATCTATGGGCCGGCATGGGCGATACTTACGCTAAATATTACGAATCGCAGATCTCGGCGCGCGGCGAAGAGCCCGAGCATTTCAAGGCGCTGGGGCTTGCGATGTCCTCTATGTGCAGCGAGCCGATATTCGCTCACGGCGTTTCCGCTTTCAGCGCGAACAAGCGCCATGTAAATTCTGAGGATTTTAAAGAAACCGTTCTTGCGATAGCCGTTTCCACGGGCTTAGTTTCCATAATGCTCACCCGCGACCATACGCCTGATTACAACAGCGGTCTGGCACACGCGGTGTTCTACGCGCTGACGACCATCGGCATAGAGGAAGAGCACCTGCACGGCGAAGTGGTAGCTTTCGGCACGCTCATCTGCCTGCTGTATGACGGTCAGGTGGACGAATATATGCGCGTCCGCGAATTTAACGAGCGTGTTGGTCTGCCCACAGCTGTCAGCGACCTCGGTCTAGAGCCTGCGCAGCTCGACTCCCTCGCTGAGATGATAGCGGGTATGTCCGACGTTCGTCATTACCCCTACCCGATCGACCCCGAAAAGCTCAGAAGCGTTTTCGCAATGCTCTGATCTATATAATTTACAGTAATTTTTGATAGGAGAGATCTTCAATGAAAAAAGGTATTTTGAAAAAGGCTGCCGCGATAATTCTCGCCGCGGCTATCGGCATGGCTTCCGTTTCCTGCGGAAAAGGTTCTGATAAGGACACCGTTTACGTTGTAATGATGGTTGAAAACGGCGCTTTCGTTGATATGAAAGACGGCTTTATCCAAGAGCTTCGCGATAAGGGCTACTCTGAGGATAAGCTGGATATAGTTTACAAATGCGCTCAGGGCGACGCCACTAACCTTAATACGATAGTGCAGGAGGCTGTAAACGCCGAGCCTAAGGCGATAGCCACCATCGGTACACCCGCTTCGCAGGCGGTAGTCGGCATGAACAGCGACGTTCCTAACTTCTTCATCTCTGTAAGCGACCCCGTAAGCGCGGGCCTTATCAGCGATATGAACAAAGCTCCCGATAAGAACGCTACCGGCACTTCAAATTATATCCCGATAAACGATATTTTCGAGTTCGCCGATAAGCTCACCCCCGGTATACAGACCTACGGCATACTTTATAATACCGGCGAGGTAAACGCCGTGACCACCGCCCAGAACGCTATGAAGTACCTCGACGAAAAGGGCATAAAGTACGTTGAAAAGACCGTTACCTCCGCAGGCGAGGTGCAGACCGCGGCAGAGTCGCTCGCGGGCAGCGTAGACGCTATCTTCGTTCCGAACGATTCTATAATCCAGTCCGCTATGCCGATAGTTTCGCAGGTAGCGCGCGATAATAAGATACCTGTTTACGGCTCCAGCGCTGTAATGGTAAACAGCGGCGCTTTCGCTACTAAGGCTATCAGCGATAAGAAAATCGGCGCTATCACCGCGGATAAGTTCATAGATTACCTCGAGGGAAAGGCTATAAAGGACATCAAGGCTGAGGTAGTAGACGCCGACGATATTGTCGTAAATTCCGACGCGGCGGCGGCTATCGGCGTTACCATTCCCGACGACGTAAAGAACGAAGCGACTATCGTAAAGGATTCTAACGGCTAAGGAGTATCTGCACATGAGCTTTATTTTCGGAACGCTCCAGCTCGGGCTTATCTACGGTCTGCTGGCTGTGGGCATCTATATCTCTTTCCGCGTGCTCAATATCCCTGACCTTACCGCCGAAGGCTCGTTTACTTTCGGGCTTGCGGTTTCCTCAGTAATGGCGGCGGGCGGTCACTCGTGGCTGGGCATACTCTGCGCGGTGCTCGCGGGCGCGGCGGCGGGCGCTGTAACGGCGCTTCTCCAGACCCGCCTAAAGATCCACCCAGTCCTCGCGGGAATACTCACCATGAGCGGGCTTTACTCGATAAATATGTACGTTATGGGCGAGCGCGCGAACGTTACCCTCATCGGCTGCGACACTATTTTCACATGGTTCACGGGGCTTTTCCACTCGGCGGATAAAAATGTGCTGAAACTTATCATCGCCGCCGCTGCGGCTGTTATCGGCGCGGCTCTCGCGATACTTTTCTTCCGCACACATCTGGGTCTTTGCATTCGTGCGGCGGGCGATAACGAAACTATGGTGCGCGCTTCTTCGATAAACGTTGACCGCGTGAAGCTTATAGCCCTCGCCGTTTCAAACGCTTACATCGCTCTCTGCGGCGGAATAATCGCGCAGTATCAGTCATTTGCGGATATAAACTCGGGCGTGGGCATACTGGTAGTAGGTCTGGCTTCCGTGATAATCGGCGAAGTCATCGTCGGCAGGAGGGGAGTTACCGCGGGCGTTATCTCGGCAGTGGCAGGCTCGCTGGCTTATCGCATAATAATAGCGCTTGCTACCCGCTACACCCTTCTGCCCGCGTATATGCTCAAGCTCATCTCGGCGGTGATAGTCGCGGCGGCGCTCTCAGTGCCCGCGATAAAGCAGTCTATCTCGCTGTACAAGACTAAGAGAGGCGGTGTGTGAATGCTTAAAATAGAATCAGCCGTAAAGACGTTCTTTAAGGGTACGCCTAACGAGCATACCGCGCTCGACCACGTTTCCCTCTCGCTCGAGAACGGCGAATTCGTAACGCTGGTAGGCTCGAACGGCGCGGGAAAATCTACCCTCTTCAACGCGATATGCGGCAGCTTTATGCTCGACGGCGGCGCTGTTATGCTCGATGGCAAGGATATTACTTATCAGCCCGATTACCGCCGAGCCGCCGATATAGGCAGAGTTTTCCAAGACCCCATGAAAGGCACAGCGCCGAATCTCACTATCGAGGAAAACTTAGCGCTTGCCTATTCGCGTAAAAAGAAGCGAGCTTTCTCGCTTGCGGTCAATAAGCGCGATATTGCCTACTTCCGCGAACGCTTAGCCGCTATGGACATGGGGCTTGAGGACAGAATGAAAACAAAAGTCGGTCTGCTTTCGGGCGGTCAGCGGCAGGTGGTAACGCTGCTGATGTGTACGCTCAATATGCCGAAGCTTCTGCTTCTCGATGAGCATACAGCCGCGCTCGACCCGCAGACCAGCGATAAGATAATGAAGATCACCAACGATATAGTTAAGGAAAATAACCTTACTACGATGATGATAACGCATAATCTTAACGCAGCCCTGCGCACGGGTACGCGCACGGTGATGATGGATTCGGGTAAGGTGATCCTAGACATCAGCGGCAGCGAGCGCGATGGTATGACGCTCAATGACCTGCTTGAAATGTACTCGCAGAAGTCTGATAAGCAGTTCGATAATGACAGAATGCTGCTTACAAAAGACTGCAGCGAATAATTTTGTAATCTAAAAACGGCATAACTTGCTTCGGCGCAGGCTATGCCGTTTGCTGCGTTAATTGTTTATTTATAAAATAGTTACAAAAACGCGCAAACTTTTTCAGCATAGTTTTAGTCTTTAATATTAGAACTGTCTGCGTTTTTATTATACAAATTCTGTAATATCAACGGGTATATAAGAAATTAAAAGGGGTTTTTGCAAATGCCGCAGGAAAATATGACGATATTGGATAGTGAAAAGGAAGAGAAATTCACAGAAAGCGAAAAGATGATCGAGTGCCTGAAAAGCGGGGACGACGAAGCTTTCAGCAATTTTTACGAGAGCTATAAAGCGCCGCTTTACGATTTTCTTTCAAAGCGGACTAAGCACACTCAGTACATAGAGGATATAATATCGGAAACTTTCATGGCTGCCGTGAAAAATATCGACTCGCTTAGGGACGCGCAGAAATTCGAGCAGTGGCTAAAGGCCATCGCTGTCAACGAGATGTACGCCTATATCAAAAAGGAAAACAAACATTCCGAAAACAGAATGTCGGGCGATTACAGCGAGATAGCCGAGGTAGTGGACGATGAAACTATAATGCTGCCCGAGGATTTCAGCGCCGATGAGGAGAAAAAGCAGCTTGTAGCCGACGCTGTCAATTCGCTCAGCGAAACTCAGCGCGAAGCTATATACTGCTACTACTATATGGGTATGTCGATCTCTGAGATAGCGCAGACGACTAACGTTTCGGAAAACACGGTAAAATCGCGTATGCTGCTCGCGAAAAAGCATCTGAAAAGGCGGCTGGAGAAGCTCAAAAAGCAGGGCTATATGTTCTCCGCTTTCCCGATCTCCGTGCTCTTTGTCGAGCTTGGCGATATGGTGAATGTCAGCTTTCTTACCACGGCTTCGGTGGCAACTTTTTCTTCTTTAGGTCTTGTTGGCGGAATATCAGCCGCCGCTGTCAGCGCAGCTGTATTTATCAGCGTTTCTATAATGGCAAATCTGAATGATGATGAATTTAATATAGATAATACTAGAGGAAATCAGAAGTTCAATATATCTCAAAGTGTTGATCTGTCAGGAAATGAGCAGGATATGCCTATTTATGAAGATGACGATACAGTTTCTGACAGCTTGCGGAATGATTCGGAAGATACCTCGCATCAAGCTGATAGTGAGGAAAATTCCTCACCTCAAAATAATACGTCAAATGGCGATTCGTTTAATAATAACGGCGGCGGGGCTTCCGCCAGTTCAAATTCCGACCGCGGTTCTTCAAGCAATTCGTCAAACAGATCATCAAGCAACTCTTCAAGAAGTTCCTCTGATAGTTCGTCAAAAACAGATAAAAAGTGGGAAGATGCTCCTCTTGTAAATAATGAGGGCGAATCTGTTGAACAGATGGTCTACAGATATTACGGAACAAATTCAACCGACTATTCTCATTTTATAATCAATGCGATAAGTTATTACAAAAACGAGATCAAAGTTGAGTATTCATATGAAGAGATCAATTGTCTTACGAAGCCGAATGGGGTATATCCTAAATTAGACTATAATGGTGAAATGATAGAGCCAAAAAGCAATGATATAAACGGCACTGAGAAAAATTATACAGCAGTAGCGATATATGACGTTCCGAAGGGTTTCCCCGTTGAGAATGCGTCTTCTTATATTTCGTTTGAAGCTTATATTCTGATGGATAAAGTCGATGATTACGGAGAATATGTAAAAAGCGGCGGCGAGCTTATACCCAAAGCGCTTAGGGTTCCGGCCAATGGAAATTATGTGATAGATGATAAATTGAATATGCTTGATGGGTATAAAAAGTTAGCAAAAATTCAAGGTCCTTTCTTTGACGAAGCTACGGAGAGCGAGGTAATACTTGATTATCCCGCAGTATTTTCAGCATATCCTGAAATAAAGAGCATAACCCTAAATTCAAACCCGTATTTTCATTGGTATAGTAATGTGCTTTATCTTACCGATGGCACCGGTGAAAAATACATGGTGTGGGCACCTAAAGATCTTGACTGCGGCTCTATGGCATTTGAGGATAATGTAACAAAAAGCGCTCATATGATCTTTGACAACATGGCGCCCGATGATTATGACGATAATAATTATGAGGAGTATGTTGGCAACAAGATAAACCTTGGCAGAAACTCACTTTTATTAAAGGCAATATTTGAAAATAATTGCATGTATTATTCGGAGATCACAGTAAAGCTTGGCTCAGATGAGAACGGAAGATATAAAAATGACAGCAATTATTCTGAAACTATATCATACAGCGGTTCTCAAACGCTGGAAGTACTTACTATAGAATCTGACGTTGATAATAAATTAAAGCTTCGTTTATCCTCATTAGATAATCTTGAGGCTGTTGTGATAGATAAAAATATCCAAATAGATGAAGAATCAAGTATTTCAAGATGCCCGAAATTAAAACTATATGTATATAATAATTCTCCTGCGCATAGATACGCAAAAGAACATAATATAAGTTACTATACCATAGATTGATCGTTTCTCTAAAAGCACAAAAACTTAATAAGCTGTTTACAAAATAACTAAAACTTTTTGTGCTTTTTCTCCCTCTATATATGTAGAACGGTTTTTAATAATCCGTTAAATTTACATGATATGGCAATAAATTGTAGGAGGAAAAATTTATGAAGAAAATCATTGCAAGTGTAGTGGCTGTAACTATCGCGTTCGGCGGATTGGCTCTGCCTGCGGCGGAAAGCGGGCTTTCATTCTCCGCGGCTATTTCGGCTAGCGCGGACGAATCTACCGCGGCTGATTTCAATTACACCGTGCTCTCTGACGGCACTCTCAAGATCACGAAGTATAAGGGCAAGGCTAGTAACGTAGTTATCCCCGAAACTATCGACGGCAAAAAGGTGACCGTTATCGGTACGCGCGCTTTCTACGATTATACGAGAAAAAACAGCCTTACTATCCCCTCATCTCTGAAAACTATCGAGGATTCGGGCTTTCATTACTTCTCGTTCGACAGCGTATTTATCGGCAGTCTGAAACAGTGGTGCGAGCTTGGTAATAACCCCGAGTGCGGCACTATCTTCGTAAACGATGTCAAGCTGACTGGCGCGGTAACTATCCCGAACGGAACTGAACGCATAGGCGACAGCGCTTTTAATAACAGAAGCGAGATCACCAGCGTTTCTATACCCGACAGCGTTACCAGCATCGGCTATCATGCTTTTGCGAAATGCGGCAACATGACGAGCGTGAAAATGTCCAACAAGGTGCAGACGATAGGCGAGGGCGCTTTCAGCGACTGCGAAAAGCTCACCGCTATAACGCTTCCGGATACGCTTACGGAAATTGAGAGGGACGCATTTGCCAATTGCTATAAGCTTGAAAAAGCCAACATTCCCTCAAAAGTAAAGGTGCTCAAAGCGTGTACGTTTGAGAGCTGCGGTTCTCTTAAAAACGTTACACTTTCCGAGGGTCTTACCGACATAGAGAAAGAGGCGTTTTACAGCTGCTACTCTCTGAGCAGCATAAAGTTCCCGAGCACCCTTAAAACTATCGGTTACCACTCTTTTTACCGCACAAGCTTAACAAGAGCAGAACTCCCCAGCGGTCTTACTACTATCGGACAAGAAGCGTTCTATATGTGCGGTTCGCTACAGAGCGTATTCGTTCCCAAGAGCGTTGATTCTATCGGTATGTGGGCATTTAGTGCCGGATCAGATGATTCTAAGCTTTTCTATGAAGGCTCGGAAGCTTCGTGGATAAAGATAGGCGGCAGTAAGGCTTTTCCCGATGGCTGTGAATTTAATGTAGTTTACAATTACGACCCCAACCACAAGCACAGCTACACTACTAAGATAACTAAGCAGGCTACCTGCACCGCCGCTGGCGAAAAGGTTCTCACCTGCTCCATCTGCGGCGACAGCTATACTCAGACTATCCCCGCTAAGGGACACAGCTACGGCGCGGGCAAGGTCACTAAACAGCCTACCTGCACAGCTGCGGGCACAAGAGAATACACCTGCTCTTCCTGCGGAAGCAAAAAGACCGAAACTATAAAGGCTAAGGGTCATAGCTACAAAACCAGCGTGGTAGCGCCTACATATGAAGCGCAGGGCTATACTCTGCACAAGTGCTCTAACTGCGGCAACAGCTACAAGGATAACTACACGGCTAAAAAGACAGTAGGCAAGGCTGCGGGCAACGGCTTTACCTGCACCGCAACTTCTGTAAACTTCGGCTGGAACAAGGTCGCGAACGCAAGCGGCTATAAGATCTACGCTTACAACACCTCCACCAAAAAGTGGAAGCTCGTTACTACCGTTTCCGCCAATACCTTTACATACAAGCAGAGCGGATCAAAGTCGGGCACTACTTACAAGTACAAGGTAAAGGCATTCGTTAAGGAAAACGGCAAGACTTACTACGGCGAAAGCTCTGACACCATCGTTACCACCACCAAGCCCGCCAAGGTAACTATCAAGTCCGCATCTGTATCAAAGACCGCTGTAAAGCTCAAATGGGGCGCAGTAAAAGGCGCTAACGGCTACCGCGTGTACAGATACGATTCCGCTTCCAAGAAGTGGGTCACTGTATCTACCGTAAAGGACGGCAAGACTGTTTCTTATAAGGAAAGCAAGCTGAAGTCAGGCACATCGTACAAGTACAAGGTAAAGGCGTACCGCAAAGTAGGCGGCAATACCTACTGGGGAACAGCCAGCGCAGTAAAGACCTACAAGACCAAGTAATTAGAATGGAGAAAAGATCATGAATAAAAGAACAATAGCATTTATAGTCGCCGCAGTAATGGCACTATCCCTCGCGGCTTGCGGCGAAACATCGGGCGAGAGCAAGTCTGACAAATCGGCGGTAAATTCCACTGCGGAAACCACCGCCGCCGCCGATAACGCAGAAGCAAATACCAATGACGAAGAGGACTCCGCCGCAGAATCTAGCGCCGCTGAAAGCGCGGCAGAGAGCGCTGAAACTTCGTCGGCTGAGGAAGCGACAAGTGTTGCAGGCATGAGCATGACTTTGCCCGAGATCGACACTTTCTTTTCGGATATTGACGGAAAGACTTTAGATGAAGTAAAAGCCGCCGTTGAAAGCAAATTCCAAGTCGGCGAATGCGAAGAGAAGATCGACGCATACAGACTGCCCGACGGAACAGACAAGACCGCGATACAGGTCGATATGTATACTTGGAATTTCTCTTCGGGCTTTAATATCGAAGATGTAGCGTTCGACAGCCTTGGCGTAAGCGTGGGAAACGGCGCGGTATACAGCTTTTCGTTCTACAAAAGTGATGCCAGCTTTTCTGACGAGTCAAGCTTGCAGGAAAAAGCTGATTCATACGGATATGAAAAAACATCGAATGGATATTCTGAATACTATATCATGAACTGCGGTGAGGTGACTATCGACAGAGTTACCGAAGATTCGTTGAGCATCATTCACCAGTATCAGGAGATTCACTATTATCAGTAAGTATATACCAAAAGATTTCTTCATAAATCTCCTAGTATAGTTGCGAAAGCAATCTCAGAAACAGCAGGCGTGCGCAAAGCATACCTGCTGTTTTTGCGTTGTACGCCCTTAAATTTCTCTTAAAAAATCTTTATTTTGTTGACGTTTGATTTTATGTATGCTATAATGAATGTGCGGGGGACGTACTACGCCCACGCGATAGAAAGAGCAAAAGCTTTTTAAGGAGGAACAAAAAATGGCAAAAGGTAAAAAGATAGCTGTCACGCTGGTGGCGGTGGTGGTAGCCGCCGCGGTAGGTGTTACGGCTTACAGACTTTGGAAAAAGAAAGACTCTTCCGCTTCCAAAGGAAAGGTTTTTGTAACGCAGGTCTCCGACGTGAATACGGCTGCGGGCGTTAGCCTCAGCGGCAGTAAATTTTCAGGCGTTATCGAGGCTCAGAAAACGGTAGATTATAAATACGACAGCTCGAAAACGGTGAAATCACTCGCGGTAAAAGAGGGCGACGAGGTAAAAAAGGGCGACCTGCTTTTTACATACGACGTAGAAGCTATGCAGCTGGAGCTCGATCAGGGCAAGATAGAAGTAGAGCGCATGAAGAACGAGGTAGAGACCAATAAGCTCCAGTTACAGCAACTCGAGGAAGAGAAAAAAAAGACCCCGCAGGACGGTCAGACCTCGCTCAATACGCAGATACTCTCGCTGCAAAGCGACGTTGCAAAGGCTGAGTACGATATAAAGACCAAAAAGGCTGAGAATAAAAAGATAAAGAAATCTATAAAGAACGCCAAGGTATACTCAGAAGTTGACGGTACTGTAAAATCCACCCTCGACCTCGAGAATATCCAAAACGCCGAATCGAACGTTATGGTAAGCATTTCCCGCGGCGGCAGCTATCTTGTAAAGGGCACTGTAAACGAGCAGATGATAAATAATATCTACGTGAATATGCCCGTAGTTATCCGCTCGCGCGTTGACGAAAATACCACATGGACAGGCAAGATCTCTTCTATAGAGACCAGCCCGCAGAAAGATAATTCCGATATGTACTCCGACGGCGACAGCGACAGCTCGTCTAAATCTTCCAAGTACGCATTTTATGTAGAGCCCGACTCGCTCGACGGACTCATGCTCGGTCAGCATATCCTTATCGAGCCTGACCTAGGCGAGGAAAGCGGCATAGATAAAAAGGGCATTTGGCTTTACAGCGATTATGTGTTCACCGAAAAGGGCAAGAGCTACGTTTGGACGCAGGATAAGAATGAAAAGATAGAAAAGCGCGAAGTAAAGCTTGGTCAAAAAGACGAGAACATGGGCGATGTAGAGATACTTTCTGGTCTGAAAAAGGACGATTATATCGCTTACCCCTCTAAGAATATCAAGGATGGCATGGCTGTTACCACCAACGCGGAAGACCCTGATCTTATCGAGGACGATACAGATAACGATGCTGACGGCGATGCCGGTAACGATGGCGATGATGAAATTATGCCGATGGACGGCGATACCGATGGCGATAACGCCGACGATCCTTTCGCAGGCTACACGATAGACGATGACGGCAATTTCGTTGACTCAGAGGGCAACGTGCTCTCTGACGAGGAAGTAGAAGCGATGATGGAAGAGGCTTACGGCTCGCTCGACGCCGACGCTGACGACGCCGATATAAATACCGCAGACGAAGCAGATATGGACACCGCAGGTGCGCAGGCACTGCCCGCAGATGAATAAAGGCGGTGGAAAATATGCTGTTGCAGTTAAAAGATATAGATAAAGATTATATGCAGGATAAACTGCCCGTGCCGGTTCTCAAGAAGATAAATTTCAATGTCAGCGACGGCGAATATGTCGCGATAATGGGGCCTTCCGGCTCGGGAAAATCCACCATGATGAACATTATCGGCTGCCTGGATAAACAGACTGCGGGCGAATTTTTATTCGACGGTACAGATATAGCGCAGTGCAGCGATAAACAGCTTTCTATAATAAGGAACAAAAAGATAGGATTTGTATTTCAGAATTTTAACCTTATGCCCCGCCAGAGCGCAGTGGAAAATGTAGAACTTCCCCTGCTGTACGCGGGCGTGAAAAAGAGCGAGCGCAGAAAGCGCGCGAAAGAAGCTCTCGTTCGCGTAGGCCTTGAAGAGAGAATGTATTTCAAGCCCACGCAGCTTTCGGGCGGACAGAAACAGCGCGTTGCGATAGCTAGGGCGATAGTAAATAAGCCCCGTCTGCTTCTCGCCGATGAGCCTACCGGCGCGCTCGATACAAAATCGGGCGACCAGGTAATGGAGCTTTTTAAGGAACTGAACGATGAAGGAGTAACAATAGTAATGATAACCCACGAACCCGAGATAGCTCAGTGCGCGAAGCGGATAGTATATATCCGCGACGGCGAGCTTTTCGCCAGAGAGGGGGAGTCGCTTTGAAAACTGCTAAGAGAATAGCGATAGCCGCCGTAGCGGTAGTAGTTGCGGGCGGCGGATGCTTTGGCGGATATACAAGATACCAGAAGAAAAAGGACAGCAAGCGCGTAGTGGACGTAGTTCCGGTAAACCTGCTCGTTACCGATTACTGGGCGGACGAGTCCACCACCGACGCTACCGTGGCTTCCAGCGGCTCGCAGAACGTTTATCTCGACAGCGAAAAGCTTGTGAAAAAGCTGTATGTCAAGGTCGGCGATAAAGTCAAAAAGGGCGACGTACTGCTGAAATACGATATGACGGTGGTAGAGCTATCCGTTCAGCAGAAAAAGAGCCAGATAGCCCTCGTTCGTCAGCAGATAAAAGAGGAAGAGAAAAAGCTCGCAAAGCTCAAAACGCTGCGCCCCTCTGAGGAAGCGCCTGCCGAGCCGACCTACCCCGATGATCCCGACGTTCCGGACGATCCCGATACGCCCACCGACCCCGACACCCCCGATGATCCCGATACGCCCGATACCCCCGATGTTCCCGTAAAGCTGCTAGATAAAGTAAGCAGCCTTGCGCAGGCGGAGGAAGAGGACGAAAACGGCGCACTGGTATTTTATTGCAGCGAAAAGGCAGCGGTAGATAGAAATTTCATGGGCGCGCTGATAATCTCGCACAAGACTGCGCTTCTCAATGTCTGCGACGAAAGCGGCACTCTGCTTTACACATGGTATCTCGACGGCGCGAATTCGCCTAAAGAACTTATCGAGGATTGGAACGTCGCCGACGGCGTGGAAAAGACGGACGAAAGCGTTTCGTTCAACTCGCTGAAATTCAAAGCGCACGGCATTTTCCAAGTGCCCGCTGATAATGCCGTTCCCGATGACGGTGATGATGGTGACGATGGCGACGACAGCGATATTGACGATACCGACCCCGATGAAGGCGACGATACCGATATAGACGATACAGATCCCGGCGACGATTATACACCAGATGATAATTCGGGCGACGACGGCGACAGCGGCGATGAGAACTATATGTACTCGCGCAAAGAGCTGGCAAACATGATCTCGGAAAAAGAAACCGAGATAAAGTCACTTAAACTTGACCTGAAATCTGCCAAACTGGAATACAAAAACAGCCTAAAGCAGAAGAAAGACGGCAAAGTGGTAGCCGAGCAGGATGGTATAGTTACCCGCGCGGGCGATGATGACGATACCGACAGCGGTTCTGACGCTTCAGATGATAATGGCGACGGCATGGACGATGGCTCGGACTCTTTTGACGCTATAGATTCTTCTTACTCCGACGGCGATTACAGCGATGAGGATTATTCTGACGAAGAAACATCAGATAATGGCGATAAGCCCTACATCACGGTGCGCGGCAGTAAAAAGACCCGCATAAATATCAACATCGGCGAGATGAATCTCGATAAATTCCAAGAGGGCGCGGTAGTGCAGGGAATGTCTTACGATACCAGCGAGAGCTTCTCGGCTAAGGTTCTCAGCATAGACCCCGAGCCCGTTTCCTACTCCTCTAACAACTACTCAGATAACCCCAACAGCAGTACATACAGCGTGCTCGCCGAGGTGCAGGAGGATGACGTTACTTTCAGCGTGGATAACTACCTCTCGGTAACTATACCGCAGACCGATACCGATAACGACGGAATGTACCTGCCTTTGCAGTACGTTCGCAAGGACGGCGCAAATTATTACGTTATGAAAGCGGACAAAAAAGGCAAGCTGAAAAAGCAGTACGTTGCAACCGGCAAGGTCATCTGGGGCAGCTATATCGAGATCAAAAAGGGCATTTCTGACAGCGATATGATATGCTTTCCATACGGCAAAAACGTTAAAGAGGGCGTAAAGACCCGCGAGACCGACAGCGTGGAAGAGTAAGGGGGCATGGCAGATGTTTGAAAATATAAGATTATCTTTTCAGGGTATTTTTTCGCATAAGATACGCTCGTTCCTCACCATGCTTGGTATAATAATAGGTATAGCGGCGATCATCGCGATAGTATCTACGATAAAAGGCACGCAGGAGCAGATAAAGAACAACCTCATCGGCTCCGGCAACAACACGGTAACGGTAACGCTCAAAAAAGGCGACGACCAAATAGATTACCAGTGGGAGGGCGTGCCGGACGGCGTGCCTGTTATAACGAAGGACGTAAAGAAGCAGATAGAGGACGTAGAGCAGGTGCAGAGCTGCACGGTATACCGCTACCGCAGCTATATCGACAGTCTGTTTTACAAAAATAAAATGCTCGACTCCGGCTCAGTCTACGGTATCGACGAAGATTATCTCGATACGGCGGGATATCAGATAGAGCGCGGCAAGGGCTTTTCGTCCGCCGACTACAAGGGCACTTCTAAAGTTTGCCTTGTGGACGATACGGTGGTAGCCTCAGTTTTCGGCGACGTTGACCCTATCGGCAAGATACTCGACATTCGGGGCGAGCCTTTTACGGTGCTCGGCGTTGTCACAGAATCTACAGACTTCGAGCCGGTAATCAACTCAATCGAAGATTACTGGATGTACAATCAGCAGAGCGGCGGAAAGATATACATTCCCAGCGAGGCATGGCCGATAATTTTCAGCTATGACGAGCCGCAGAACGTTATCGCCAAAGCCGTAGATACCGACAGCATGACGCAGGCGGGCAAAAAGACCGCCGATATACTTAACGAAACTCTTTCGGTAAACGATGATTCGGGCATAAAGTACAAGAGCGAGGACTTGCTGGATCAGGCAAAATCGCTCCAAGACCTCAGCTCTTCCACCAATAATATGCTTATCTGGATAGCCAGCATCTCGCTGCTCGTCGGCGGTATCGGCGTAATGAACATAATGCTGGTTTCCGTTACCGAGCGTACTCGCGAGATAGGTCTGAAAAAAGCTCTCGGCGCACGCCGCGGCAGGATACTCATGCAGTTCCTCACCGAAGCTTCCGTGCTGACGAGCATTGGCGGACTTATCGGAGTAGCGGCGGGCATAGGCTTGGCGCAGGTGGTGTCGAAGATGGCGGAAGTACCCGTTGCTATCTCTACCCCCGCGATAATAGTTTCAGTGCTTTTCTCAATGGTGGTCGGCATAGTTTTCGGACTTATCCCCTCTATCAAGGCGGCAAGACTTAACCCTATCGACGCACTGAGATACGAATAACAGCATAGTTTTGATTTAGCAAAATGCACAGATGTAACCGTTTACATTTGTGCATTTTGTGCATTTCAAAAGAGCGAAAATTATGTTATAATATAAAATAATGATACAAAAAAGAAAGGGCTGTTATACAAAATGAGCGCAACAATAAAAGACGTTGCTAACGAAGCCGGACTTTCAGTCGCTACCGTTTCGCGTGTGCTGAATAATAGTGCAAACGTTTCTGAGGACGCGGCGCAGAGGGTAAATCAGGCGATAGATAAGCTGGGCTACTCGCCAAACTTTCTCGGCAGAAATCTGAGAAAGCGCGAGACCAACGTTATCCTCGTTATAATGCCGACTTCCGAACATTCATTTTATATGAAAATAGTTGCGGGTATACAGAAGTATGCCCAAACACGCGGCTACGACGTTATCTGCGCTTCCTCAAACTCTACTTCCGAGATAGAGGTGCGCCAGATGAATATGCTTTTCAACCGCACGGTAGATGGCGTTATCCTGCTGGGTACTCAGTACGACGCCGATACGCTCAATAAGCTTTCTAAAAATTATGATATAGCCCTCTGCTGCGAGGGCGTTGACGGCGCTGACGTGCTTACTGTAGTGGTTGACGATGAGCAGGGCGGTTACGACGCGGCTAAGGCGCTTATTCGGCTTGGCCACCGCAAGATAGCTTTTGTCGGCGCGAATGAGAATGCGGTGTCTTCCTCGAGAAGGCGCGACGGCTTCCTGCGCGCTATGAAAGAATACGGCATCACAGTAGACCCCGACTATATTTACAGCGGCTCGTTCGAGTACGAAAACGGCGAGGCGGCTATACGTTATTTCATGAGCCTGCCCGAACCGCCTACGGCTGTGTTCTGCGTTTCAGATCTGCTGGCTATCTCGGCGATACACGGCGCGGCAGACCTCGGGCTGAAAGTCGGCAAGGATATTTCCATCATTGGTTTTGATAACATCACAATGTGCGAGATGATGTTGCCGAGCGTTTCTACTATAGAGCAGCCCTGCGAAAAGCTGGGCGAGATGGTAGTCCGCAAACTTATAGCGAATATAACATCGCCTGCGGGCAGTAAGGACAACCGCACATACACCGTAGAGCACCGCGTTATCCTGCGCGACTCAACGGGAAACGCAGGATGCATTGATTGAAGAATCTTAAATATTTGAACTTTAAATCGGCTTTATTTCCAAAAAGCCGATTTTTTTTTGTGCATAATACCTAATTATATATCCGGAATGTGAAAAGTTAATCGTTTTCATTGACAAATCGCATAAAGTGTGATATAATAATGATGATAAGATGAAGCCTTTGTGGCAATTATTGGAGGTAAGTTCATATGTTTAAGGCAAAAAAGATCGCAGCAGGGGCTTTTGCTCTTTGCTTTGCAGCGGCGGCAGTAGGCTGCGGCGGCAGTAAAGACGACAGTTCTTCTCATGTAGATCAGGTGAAAATAGAAGATACTGACAAGATCGAGGCTATTCCCGACGGCGCTGATAACGAGCTGGAATGGCTCTCTTATTTCGACATCAATCCCACTAAGGGCGCTGAAAAGAGAGCAGACCTTACCCTTTTCGAGAAGAAGGGCGGTAAGATAAATTACACAAGCACCACTTCGTTGACTAAGTACGATACGCTCGCTAACCGCGTGCTGGCCAACGATGTTCCCGATATGTTCTGGTACGAGCAGAAAATGACCTTCCCGAACTACTGCGTAAAGGGAATGTTCCAGCCTATCGACGATATAGTTGATTTCGACAGCGACCTTTGGGCAGACGTTAAGGACACCGCAGATCAGTTCACGCTGAAGGGCGAGCATTACGTTGCACCTGTAAAGTACGTTGCGAACTCTGTTCTTACATATGATAAGGACGTTATCGAAGCCTGCGCGCTCGATGATCCTTATGAGCTTTACATGAACGACGAGTGGAACTGGGATACTTGGTACGATATGATGGACGAATACGTCAAGGGCGCTGAGGGCGATGAGCAGAGATACGGCGTAAACGGCTGGTTCGCACCTTTCATCTTCCAGTCTACCGGTCACACCCTTATCGAATATGATGCTGACAAGGACGAATATGTTTCCAATATCACCGACCCGAATTTCGACCGCGCTACCGATCTGCTTTACAACATCTCGAAGAACGGTATGTATTACGGCGATTGGGTAGGTCAGGCTTCCGACTGCTTCAAAAAGAATATCCTCTTCTTCGCTATGGGACCTTGGGCTGCGAGCGATACCCACACCCCGAGAGACGGCTCTAACTGGGGCATAGTTCCTATTCCTTCCGACCCGAACGCAGACGCTAAGTACACCAGCGTCGAGATCAACGCTTATATGTGGGTAAAGGGTTCGACAAAGAAGGAAGCCATGAAAACCTGGATGGAGTGCGCTAAGCTTGTCAATACAGACCCCACCTACATCGAAGCTGACAAGGAAAAGTTCTTTGTAAACAACCCGAACTGGACAGAAGAAATGTACCAGATGGCATACTCTGAGCTTTCTAGCAGCAACTGGGTACAGCTTATTGACCCCGGCTACGGTATCTCCACCACGCTTTCCAACGACGACGCGGCGGCGAACGATACTAAGGAAGCGGTAGTCGCTTATATGTACTCGTCGGTAATGAAGACTGATGATGACGGTGCGCAGTATACATGGACTCAGCTCCGCGAAACTTACAGCGGCACTATCGACTCCGAGCTGAAAACTTTCAACGAAGAGTACAAGAAATTCATAGGCAAATAATTTCAAAGCATAAAAATAAGCGGTTCGCAGTAAAATGCGGGCCGCTTTTGTGTTACGCAAATCCAGACAAAATAAAAAAGCCGCCTGAAAAAGACGGCTTTAATAATCAATTACTTGTTAAGGGACTTAGCAAGAGCAGACTTCTTTCTGGAAGCGTTGTTCTTGTGAAGAATACCCTTCGAGCAAGCCATATCGACCTTCTTGATTGCGGTCTTGATAACGGCTTCCTTATCGTCAGCATTGTTAGCAACAGCGAGATCAGCTTTCTTGAGCGCGGTCTTGAGATCAGACTTAACAGCCTTGTTTCTCATAGCCTTAGCCTCGTTGATCCTTACTCTCTTCTTAGCAGACTTGATGTTTGGCATTTGATTACCCTCCCTTTATGAATAATTTCCACTTATTCGTATAAACTAACTGCGTGACTGAGAGGGAAACGCAATCAGCTATTAAACAAGCATTGTAAATATTATAACACATACAGTCACAAATTGCAAGCGATTTTTTGAAGATTTTAAGAACATTTCTGAAACTTTATTTATACATTTTGCACAAAAAGGGGCGGTAATATGGCACTTGATACAGATCTCGCGCTGGAATCATATGTAAGCGAAAGGGCAGGGAAGCTTGAGGGAGTTCGCACTCGCGAGCGTTTCGATGAAGCGGCGGAATTTACGATAACCGAGATAACGGTAGAGAGCGAAGCGGCGGCAAAACGTCTGCAAAAACCCTGCGGAACGTACATCACTTTGGAAACTGAAGCCCCGCTTTACGAGTATCACCCGAACTTTTCGGCGCGATGCGAAGCCCTTGCGCGCGAGCTTTCCAAAGTCTGCAAGGGCGGGAGCACGCTTTTTGTCGGGCTGGGCAACCGCAGGATAACTGCCGACAGCCTTGGCCCGCTCGCCGCCGACAGCGTTTTCGCGACCCGCCATATCAAACGTTTGGCGCGCGAACTTGACACTTCCGAGCTTACCGAAACTACCGTGATCTCGCCCGGCGTGATGGCGCAGACGGGCGCGGAATCCTCAGAAATTGCGGCAGCGGTGTGCAGGGAAGTGCGTCCTCAGCAGGTGATAGTCTGCGATGCGCTCGCCTGTTCTCAGCCCGTACACATGGGACATACTATACAAATAAGCAGCGCGGGGATCGCTCCGGGCAGCGGTGTTGACAATTCTCGCTCCGAGCTTTCTGAAAAGTACCTAGGCGTGCCGACTGTCGCGATAGGCGTTCCGACCGTTTCGCGCCTTCTTTTTTCGCATGAAGGCATGTCTGATCTGCTGATAACCCCGAAACCGATCGACAAACTGGCTGCGCAGGCGGGCACGCTGATCTCAGCAGCGGTAAATATTTATTTGCATCCGAGCCTTTCGGCAGAGGACATCGCGTCACTAATAATGTAAATATTCAGTTAATTAGTACAATGTTTTTTAGGTAATCGTTTTCTGTAAACGTATTCTATGTTCATTTCGTGAGGGTTTCGTTAAAATTACTAAAGAAGAGCTTTGTTTATATTGCAAAATGCCGATTGAAATTGAAACTGGATTTTGGTATAATATTATTAGTTGAAAAGGCTAGTTACGCAATTTTTCTATTTTTTTTAATATTTCTAGGAGGTTTTTTCACATGAAAGCAATGAAAAGAATTTTTGCAGGTGCTCTTGCTCTTACAATGGCGGCTGCAGTTACCGCATGCGGCAATTCTAAGGGCAACAGCTCTTCCGATGCCGGCGGAAAAGATCTTACTGACGACCAGAAGAAGCAGGTAGAAGATATCGGTGCTTCTCTTGAGGACGTAGATCTTGCTAATAAGACTATAAAGTGGATGGCTCACTACGACATCAACCCCTCTAAGGGTCAGGTAAAGTCCCCTGCGCTCGAGCTTTTTGAGACCAAGTACGGCGGAAAAGTTGAGTACGTTCAGACTACTTGGGATAAGAGATATGATGATCTTGCTACAGCAGTTATGGGCAAGAAATCACCTGACTTCTTCTCGGCTTCTGATATGGATACTTTCCCTAAGGGCGCTATCAAGGGAATGTTCCAGCCGATAGATGATTATATTGATCTTGATTCCGACCTTTGGTCCAGCACCAAGACTGCTAGCGACTCCTTCATGTTCCAGGGCAGCCACTACATAGCTGTTATCGATGTATCGCCTAACTATGTTTGCACTTACAACAAGACCACCATCACTGAGAACAGCCTTGACGATCCTGCTGAGTTGTTTGCTGACGATAACTGGAATTGGGATACTTTCAGCGATATGTGCAACGAATTCGTTGATCAGGATAACGATAAGTATGCTCTTGACGGTTACTGGTATGTAAAGGCTCTTTCTGAGACTTCCGGTAAGCCTATGATAGGACTTGTTGATGGTAAGATCGTAAACAATATGTCTGATCCTGATATAGAAAAGGCTCAGAATTTCATGTATAACCTCGAAAAGAACAATGTAGTATTTGACCGTTCTTCTAACGATTGGAATACTCGTGGCGACGGCACTACCGGTAACGGACTTGGTACTTACCAGACTCTGTTTATTCCTGTTGGTCTGTGGGCTCTCGAAGCTCCTCTGGAAACTACTGCTCCTTTCGGCGATATGGAAGCGGGCGAGATCATGTTCGTTCCTATGCCTAAGAATCCTGATAGCGATACTTATTATATGTCTTCGCGCGTTGAGGGCTACAACCTCTGTAAGGGTGCTCCTAACCCCGAGGGATTTGCAGTATACATGAACTGCCTCCAGGCTTGCAAGGATAAGGCTTCCAGCATCACTGAGGATACTCTCGTTAACGAGTACAAGTGGAATCAGGATATGCTCGATATGAGAGCTAAGGTATATGATATGGCTGCCGAGAACCCTGTATTCGACCTTCAGGAAGGCGTATCTGATGACCTGTCCACAACTATGATGAGTGTATCTCAGGCTACCATGGTCACGGGCGGCGGCGCTACTACTTGGACTGCTACACGCTCTGAGTACGAGAAGGCTGTTGACTATATCGTTGAAGAGTGCAACGCTAAGATCGAAGGCTAATATCTGAGTTAAATAGTTTTGATATAAGATATAAAAGAGCGTCGCGTATATGCGGCGCTTTTTTGTGTATAGCAAAAAGCGGAGTCCGAAAACTCCGCTTTGCTTTTATTCTTTACTCTTTTCTTTCTGCTCGATCATCGAGGTCTTGTCTGAATTGAGCTTGAATTCTATCTCGAAATACTCGCCGTCCTCAAGCTTCGCGCCCTCTTTCTGCGAGGGCCGGTAGACTTTGCAGGTCATGCTGTCGCCTGCTTTCAAACCGCTCATGATCTCCGTCACAACGTCCGTATTGGTAACAGCCTTGCCGTTCATCTCGGTGATTATGTCGCCGACTTTGAGTTCGGTCTTTGCAACGTTGCAGTCGTCGCTGATATCCATGACGTAAATTCCCGCCTCGACGTTGTTCAGCTTCGCCGCCTCCGCGTTCACGATGTAGTACGAAATGCCGATGCGCGGCTTGTCGGGAATGTAGCCCTTCTCCATCAGCTCCTCTATTATCGGCTTGGCAGAATTTACAGTAATTGCAAATCCAATGTTGTCGTAGCTTGTCGAAACAAGCTTAGAAGAAGTTATGCCGATGACCTGTCCCCACATATTAAAGAGCGGGCCGCCTGAATTGCCGGGGTTTATCGCCGCGTCAATCTGTATGCACTGCATCGGCGTGGCGCTGTTTTCCGCGTGTATCTGCCTGTTTAGACCCGAAACGATGCCCTTTGTTACGGTGTTTTCGTAGCCCGCAGGCGCGCCCACGGTGATAACTTCGTCTCCCAGCTCGCATTTGTCCGAGTCGGCAAACTGCGCGGGCGTAAGCCCCTCAGCGCCAATCTTGAGCACCGCGATGTCCGTCGAGTCGTCCGAGCCGACTATCTTCGCGGCGTACTGCGTTTTGTCGTACAGCGAAACCGTTATCCCGTAGTCCGAATCGCTGATAACGTGAGCGTTTGTGACGATGTAGCCGTCCTCAGAAATGATTATCCCGCTGCCTTGGCTGGTCGGCACAAGCGCGTTTTTGCTGTAGACCTGTATCTGCACCACGCTTGGCAGCACTGCCTTAGCCGCGCCCGCCGATGTGTACGAGCCGTCGGCATTGTAGTATTTGTCGTCAAGCTCGGGCGTATCGGCGATGGGCAGCGTGAAACTCATGTTTTCCTTGCCCTTGATTATGTTGCTGAACCACCCCTTGCCGCGCCCAAGCATCACCGCGTATGTGCATATCGCGAGCATCAGCACTATGGCGCAGATCAGAAAGGGGAGTTTTCTCAGCCGTCCTTTGCCGTTCACCGCAGCGTCTTTCCAAAAGCCGCTGTCGCCGGGGTCGGGAGGTATGAAGTTGATGTACGTTATCTTGTTGACATCGGCAGGCTCGGCGCTTTCCTCAGCGTTTTCAGCCTTTTCCGCAACCTCGCCAACTTCGCCGCTGATCTCCTCAGTCTGTTCGGTCTGTTCGATATGGTTTTCGTTCTCCAAAATTATCCCACCTTTCGGGTCAGCTTATGTCCTTGTTAGGCAGCGAGAACATGAATTCAGTGTATTCGCCCAGCACCGAGCGCACCTGTATCTTTCCGCCGTGCAGCTTGATTATCGAGCGCACGATGTTCAGACCCAGACCCACGCCCGTAGCGTCCATGCCGCGCGATTTGTCTGTTTTGTAAAATCTGTCAAATACCAGCGAAAGCTCTTCCTGTGAAAGCCCCTCGCCGCTGTTTCTGATGTATATAACGGTCAGATAGCCAACTTCCTCAAAATGGAAGCTAATATATCCACCCTTGTCAACAAATTTGATGGCATTTTCCAGCAAATTGTAGATAACTTGGTGTATAAGGTCGTTGTCCGCCCAAAGTCTGTAAATTTTGTCGGTGTCCAGCCCGCGTATCTCTATCTGCTTTTCTTCAAGCCGCTTTTCAAACGTAACAAGTGTGTCGACTATAGGGTCGAGCACCGAGAACGATGTGAAATTGGGCTTCAGCTCGCCCGCTTCGATCTTCGCAAGGTTGAGCATCGAGCGCACCAAACGCGTCAGACGGTGTACCTCAGAGGAGATTATTTTCAGATAATGCTCCTGCTCCTCGGGCGGTATGGTCTTGTCCAGCATTCCGTCAACAAATCCGCCGATAGATGTCATAGGCGTGCGCAGCTCGTGCGAAACGTTTGCGATGAAACTGTTACGCATCGTGTCATAGCTTTTCAGCGAAGCCGCCATTTCGTTGAAAGCTGAAGCAAGGTCGTTGAACTCGCTCTCCGAATATTCAGGAAGCTGTATGTCAAAGTCACCGCGGCCTATCTTCTTAGCCGCCGCCGCCATCTCTTTGATAGGCGCGGCCATGCGTATAGTCGTGAAATAGATTATAACGGTCGAGATAACAAGCACGATAACGGCAGATATTATAAATATTTCCATTATATTGCTTGTGTACCCGTTCTTAGATGTCTGCGATTCAATAGCTACTACCAGATATTTCGGTCCATTGCCCGTAAAATGCTGACCGATAGTCATCACGTTTGTGGCGTATAGCCCATTCATATCCGTGTAAACGCAGGTGGGGTCCTGCCTGTACTGGCTGAGAAATCTCTTATCTGCTTTAAAATCCGCCAGGCCGCTCGTTTTGCTGTCCAGCTCGGAATGCAGTATTATTTCACCGCTGCTGTTGAAAAGCAGAATCTTGCTTTCTGAATTTTTAGCATATTCGTTTATACTGATCTGGATACCTTTCGTCCATTCGTCGGGCGTGTTCTTCATCGTGCGTGCTATTCCTGCAGAGAGATTTTCCATATTTTTTTTCAAGGCTATCTCTTTTTCATTATTAAAGTACCGTGAAGAAATAAGCAGTAATACTGCGCCCAAGCATATGAAGCTTATCAGTATTACTGCTGTACACATCAAAAAGTATTTAAAGAATATGCTCCGGCGATCAGTCATTATTTTCGTTTACTTCAAATTTGTATCCAACGCCCCAAACGGTCTTGAGCGACCACTGATCGGATACGCCTTCGAGTTTTTCACGAAGTCTTTTTACATGAACGTCGATGGTTCTGGAATCTCCGTAATATTCAAAGCCCCATACTTCGTCAAGAAGCTGATCTCTGGTATATACGCGGTTCGGGTTGGAAGCGAGGTGGAAGAGCAACTCCAGCTCCTTAGGCGGTGTGTCGAGCACTACGCCGTTTACTTTCAGTTCGTATCTCGTCATGTTTACCGAAAGCTTGTCGTACTTTACTTCCTTGACCTCAGCCTCGCTTGCAGACTGACCTACGCGGCGGTAAACAGCCTTTATTCTTGCAATGACTTCCTTAGTGTCGAAAGGCTTTACAACGTAGTCGTCCGCGCCAAGCTCCAGACCCAGTACTTTATCAAAGGTCTCCTGCTTAGCGGTTATCATGATTATCGGAACATTTGACTTTTTGCGGATCTCGCGGCATACCTGCCAGCCGTCGATACCGGGCAGCATGATGTCGAGAAGTATGATGTCGGGCTTCAGCGCGTTGAATTTTACAACAGCCTCTTCGCCATCGTGCGCAAGTATTACGCCGTAGCCTTCTTTTTCGAGATAAAGACGAAGCAGTTCGCATATATTTTTGTCATCGTCTACTACAAGTACTCTGCCTAATGACATAAAATCCCCTCCTAGAATACAGCGGCATTTGACTAATGATATAGTATATTTTTCATCAGTCATGCCAATTTTGAATATTTCCTATAATAAATTCTAATTGATAGTTTCATTATAACAAATTCACAAACAGCTTTGGTGAACAAAAATAAAACTAATTATTAACTAAATGTAAAAGTTGCTATAAAATCGTAAACAAAAAATATTTGTGTTTATACTTATTTCATTTAACAGTTAGCACACACTTACTTTGTTAACATTTGCGTCAGATAGTGCTGTTTTGTTAAAAGTATTCTGATGGAACTAATTACAATACAAACCAAATAATTTTGATGATGTTTGTTGAAAGTGGCAAACTGCTTAATAATATAGGCTTTAAATTGTGCAAGTATACAAAAATAAAAAAATATTGCAAATACCCCTTGCATTTTTCTGAAAAGGTGCTAAAATATAATTAGCACTCAAAGAGATTGAGTGCTAACACTTTGGCAGCTCGTCTGCTAAAAGGAAAAGTAAATGTAAAAAAGCCGCAGTAAAAGCGGCAGCAAAAATTTATTCCGTAAATTTGAAAAAGGAGCGATTTATTATGGCTATCAAACCATTACAGGACAGAGTAGTTGTAAAAATGACAGAGGCCGAGGAAACCACCAAGGGCGGCATTATCCTCTCGGCAGCAGCTAAGGAAAAGCCGCAGGTAGCGGAAGTAGTTGCAGTAGGCCCGGGCAAGGCTGACGTTACTATGGGCGTTAAGGTCGGCGATAAGGTGCTTATCTCGAAATACAGCGGCACCGAAGTTAAGCTCGATGGCGCTGAGTACACTATCGTTAAGATGGAAGACGTGCTCGCAGTTGTAGAATAAGCTATTTATAATAGTATATAGAGATAATATTGGAGGTAATTTATCATGGCTAAGGATATTAAATATGGCGAAGACGCCAGAAAAGCTCTTCAGGCAGGTATTGATAAGCTTGCAAATACTGTAAAGATCACACTCGGCCCTAAGGGCAGAAACGTAGTTCTTGATAAGAAATTCGGCGCACCCCTCATCACTAACGATGGCGTTACCATCGCAAAGGAGATCGAGCTTGAGGACGCTTTCGAGAACATGGGCGCTCAGCTAGTTAAAGAAGTTGCTACCAAGACTAACGACGCGGCGGGCGATGGTACTACTACCGCTACCGTGCTCGCTCAGGCGCTTATCAGCGAGGGTATGAAGAATATCGCAGCAGGCGCTAATCCGATGATCGTTAAGAAGGGTATGCAGACCGCAGTTGACGCTGCCGTTGAGACCATCATCGCTAATTCCAAGACCGTTTCGGGCAGCGAGGATATTGCCCGCGTAGCTACTGTTTCTTCCGCTGATGAAAAGGTCGGCGAGCTTATCGCAGAGGCTATGGAAAAGGTGACTTCTGACGGTGTTATCACCATTGAGGAGTCTAAGACCGCTGAAACTTACAGCGAGGTAGTAGAGGGCATGCAGTTCGACCGCGGATACCTCTCGCCTTACATGGTCACCGATACCGATAAGATGGAGGCTGTTCTCGACGACGCTTACATTCTTATCACTGATAAGAAGATCGCAAATATTCAGGATCTGCTGCCGCTTCTCGAGCAGATTGTTAAGATGGGCAAGAAGCTGCTCATCATCGCTGAAGACGTTGAGGGCGAGGCTCTCTCCACCCTTATCCTTAATAAGCTGAGAGGTACTTTCACCTGCGTAGCTATCAAGGCTCCCGGCTTCGGCGACAGAAGAAAGGAAATGCTTCAGGACATCGCTATCCTCACCGGTGGTCAGGTCATCACTTCCGACCTCGGTCTTGAGCTTGCTGATACCACCATCGACCAGCTCGGTCAGGCTCGTCAGGTAGTTGTTCAGAAAGAGAACACTATCATCGTTGACGGCGCAGGAGCAAGCGAGGACATCAAGGCTAGGATCGCTAACATCAAGGCTCAGATCGAAAACTCCACTTCTGATTTCGACAGAGAGAAGATGCAGGAGCGAGTTGCTAAGCTTTCCGGCGGCGTAGCTGTTATCAAGGTCGGCGCTGCTACCGAAGTTGAGATGAAGGAAAAGAAGCTGCGTATAGAGGACGCTCTGGCTGCTACTAAGGCTGCCGTAGAAGAGGGCATCGTAGCAGGCGGCGGTACGGCTCTTATCAACGCTATCCCGACCGTTAAGAAGGTTTGCGACAAGCTCAGCGGCGACGAAAAGACTGGCGCTCAGATAGTTCTGAGAGCGCTTGAAGAGCCTGTTCGCCAGATCGCTAAGAACGCAGGTCTTGAGGGCAGCGTTATCATCGACAAGATCATTCGCTCCAGAAAGGTCGGCTACGGCTTTAACGCTTACACTGAAGAGTATGTTGATATGATACCCGCAGGTATTGTAGACCCGACTAAGGTCACCAGAAGCGCGCTGCAGAACGCTGCTTCCGTAGCTGCAATGGTGCTCACCACCGAGAGCCTTGTTGCTGATATTAAAGACCCGCAGGCTGACGCTGCTATGGCTGCCGCAGCAGGCGGAATGGGCGGCGGAATGTACTAATTCCTCAAACGTCAAGCCGATAAATAATAAGAACGCTGTGAGCATATCGCAGCGTTCTTTTTTTATGCGCATTTTTTCATACATATAAAAAACCCGCCGACCGACTTTCGCCGATCAGCGGATAAATCATATTCAGTTCAAATTACTGAGCGGGAGTAAAAGCGTCAACTTCGGGGAAAGTCTTAACTTCGCCAAGACCCTCGATGGTGAAGGTTACTTCCAGCGACTCTGCAAAGTTGATAGCGGTGAGTGGATCAAATGCAGGATCTTCTGCGGTAGAACCGTAGGAGTTGTATATCTCGATTCTGTAGCAGTTGTTGTTGTCCTCGATGTTGCCGTATCTGATCTTGCTTGCGTCGAATTCAACTTCCTTGCCGTCGCACTTGATAGAGGTTACTTCTACTTTGAGGTTCTCAATATCGTAGTCGCCGATGGTGCTGTTATCGTAGTGGTTGTCGCCCTCTTTGAGCTTGTTCTTTTCGTTAGCAGAAACTTCCCACTCGCCGGTCTCCTTGTTTTTGCCGGAAATCTTGTTGCCGTCGCAGATACCGATAATATCTACGCAGAATACTACTGTACCGGTAGCAGGGGAGTCAGTTCCAAGATTAGCGTCCATGTTGGGGTTGGTGTAACCGTTGTTGCCGGCTATAGAATCTTTGGTGATAGCAACAGTGTACTCGCCGTCGCCTACGATGTCAGCGTCAACGCCGTAGCCGTAAGATCCGGGATCAGTCTCGTCAAAGTCAGACTCGTTATGTACGTTGCCCTGACCCTTCCAGTTGCCCCAGAACCAGTTGGTATCTGCGAACATAAGGAAAGCGTCGTAGCCCTGATATTCATACTGAGGAGTGTAGGTGCTTGCAGGCTCTGCAGCAGCGCTCTCATCAGCAGCAGCGCTCTCATCAGCAGCGGCGCTTTCATCGGCAGCGCTCTCATCAGCGGTGCTCTCGTCAGCTGCAGCAGCAGACTCAGCAACTTTGATCTCGGTCTTGGAATCGTCCTTGCTGTCGTTAGAATCTCCGCAGGAAGCCATCATGCCGCAAGCTAAAGACATAGCGAGAATAGCGGCAGTGATCTTTTTGATTTTTTCCATTTTAGTTCCTCCAATAAAAAAATTAATCATAATGATCTGTGATCGGTCGGCAGATGCTTTTTCAGCGCGCCGAAAAGTTTTAGGAAACGTTTTCATGCTTGTTATCACTGAATATACACATATCCGATATTACTATAATACTAAATTTTCGTGATTTTTTCAATATACATTTCGCACGAATTACCATCTTGTTTTTTGGCGTTTTTACACAAATCAATCGAGCCGCGCGGGGATACGTTTGTGCATGGGTTTTTCTTGATATTAAAATATGAAACTTTATTTGAAAACGCCGGTTTCATACAGCTAATACTTGAACGTATAATGCTTTTTTAGCCGACGCCGACTTTTGTACAGTAAAAAAGCTTCCGAAAAAGTACGAAAACTGTTTCGAAAGCTTTGTAAATTTTTTGTTAAGGCTTAATCTTCGCCGAGTTTCAGCGCCTTTGAAATGTTTATCTTCTGTATCAGCCTGCCCAGTACGGCGAGCGAGATCAGCAGCATCACGAGTATTATCGCGTAAACTTTCAGGTAGTCGCTGCGCTGCGGTATCACCACAAATCCCGGTACCTGCTCCTCGCGGCTGTACAGATACTGGAACAGCGGCACGAATAGGTCGCTCGCGATACCGCCTATGAATATCGCTGCAAATATCGCCGCGCCCGAAACCAGAAGCTGCTCGTACATTATCATCGCGATTATCTCGCGGTACTTCATGCCCATCGCGCGCATTATTCCGAATTGCAGCGTTCGGCTCTTTATCGAGAGTATCCAGTACATCAGGAAGCCGATTATGCACATTATCATGATGATTATAAAGCCCAGCGTCAGTGCGCCGTTCATGCCTTGCAGCATCGGGTCGTTCTTCTCGGTGATTATCTCCTGACTCGCCACGCGCAGCAGTGTAGGCTCTATGTCAGATTCTTCTATCGACTTGTAGAGGTCTTCCGTCAGCGCGCCGTCCTCCATGTTTATCCATACTTGATACGGCTCGATGTTCGTCATTACGTTGACGTAATCGAGGTTCATCACCGCGAAATTCATGTATGTGCCGTCCTTTGCAACGTCATACGGATTCATCGAGGGCCAGTATTCTACGAACGCCAGCACCGTGGCTTCAAAGCTGTCGTTAGCACCCCAGCTCACGTTCACCGTGTCGCCCTGCTTCAAGCCGTATGTGTCGCGGAATGCGGTCGAGAGTATTATGCCCTGCTGATATTCGCTCAGCGCTTCGAGGTAGTTGTTTATCTGAACGGGAAGCAGTCTGTCGGCAAACCAGCATACCTTAGAAAATTCTCCCGGCGAAACCGCCATCAGATTAACGTTTGACGTCGTGTTTGAAGAGCTTTTCGAGTCCGCTTCGTTCGCCGCTATCTCGTAGTCTGTCTTGTAGTCGTCCTCAAAACCGCGCTTGCCCGTGTTTTTCTGCACGGCGGGAACTCTCATCCTGTCGCTCTGTACAGTAATGCCCTCTTTCACGAAAACTCTTGCTACGTTCTTTACGCCCGCAAGCTTTTCGTACCGCTCTATCGGCGGTTCGGTGTACTGTATAACGCTCTCGCTGTCGTCGCTCTCGTCAGAGCTGTCGGCGGCAGTGTCCTGCGTCGAGCCGCTCTTCTGCGCATTGAATTTCGCCAGCGCTTCGTCGGCTTTCTGCGCCGCGTCAGAGGCTCTGTTTTCGCCCGATGTGTTCTCCCACTGCTCCTGCATCACCACGTCAGCGCCTATCGCATATGAAACTCTTTCCTCAGCGTTGCGGTTGAGGGCACGTGCTGTGTTGGCAAAGTACAGTCCAAGTGAAACGGTGAGTATCAGGAATATCATGAGAAATCTTTCTTTGCCTGAAGCTGTTCTGCCTATGTTGTTGAACGAAACATACGCCGAAGGCGAAAGCACGCGGCTGAATATCTTAGAGATAAGTCTGATTATCAGCGGGTGTATCCTTATTATAAATAGCCCGCAGCCGAGTATGAACGCCGTAGAAGCTACGAACATCATCGGGTTTATAGCCTGCGCTTCTCCGCCGCCCTCGGCCATAACGTCTGCCTGCTGCTTGTTGTAGTAGATGAGCCACGCTGCCGAGCCGCCTATCAGTATGAAGTCCAGGCATAGCTTTTCCCATAACGGCAGCTTGCGCTTTTTCGCTTTCGACTGCTTGTGCTCTACTATCGTAGTCTTTGTGGCGGGGATTATCGGCGCCATGGTGGTCACGAAGAATACTACTACCGCTGCCAGCGCGTAGATGAATGCGTCGAGCGCCAGCTTTACGGGCAGCGATTTTCTGTTTACAAATTCGAGGAATCCGTTTGAAGCGCCGAGTATCTTGCAAAGTCCAAGTCCCGCAAATGGCGCGGCAACAGCCGTCACAGCGCCCAGCAGCAGCGATTCCAGCGCGTATATGAATATTATCTGCCCTCTGCTTGCGCCGCGGCTCTTGAATACCGCTATCTCGTTGCGCTCCTGCTCGATATTTAGCTGCGATACCATAAAGAGGTATACCAGTATCATCAGCATTACGGGTATCTGCAAAAGCCAAAGCGTGTTCCTAAGCTGCGAAGCGCGGCTCGCGTAGTCGGTGAATATGCTTTTCGCGGGCAGCGAGAGCGTAATGTCGTTTTCGTCAAATATGCGCTCCTGCTCGCTGATTCGCTCGCTTATTCCGCCCAGCCCGTTCATATCCATGTTCGGGTAGTCCATAGCGTAGCGAACAGCCATCTCAGAAACGTTCACAGCGCCCGTGTCGAGTATCTCGCCGTACATGGTATCGTAGTCGGTGAACATGTTTGAAACGTATCCGTTTAAGCCCTCGGCCCAGTATGCCTCGCAGCCGTCCTTTACGTCGAATATGCCGACTATCTCTATCTTTATGGTCTTGTCCGCGCCGAAAACGTTGCCTATCTCGTAAACGGTGTTCATGGCAAGCTCTGAAACTTTCAGCGCTTTTTCAGTAGCTACACATTCGTAAACGCCGTCGCTGCGCTTGCCCGGCTTATACATCCTGCCAGATCTTATCTCTATCTTGTCGTCAAAGTTGCTCATTGCCGAAAGCGAGAGGCGGGAAGCCGATTTGCCCTCTGAAACGTCTATCGAGGTGACGTACAGATATGTGTCTGAAATAAATGTCTTGTCGTATTTCGCAGGACAGCCCATCTCGTCGTAGCCGTTCTGCACTATATTCTGAACTTTCTCTATCTCCTGCCGCTGTTTCTCGGCGGGTATGTCTAGCGTTACGTCGTGCTCGGCGCTGAATTCGCCGGGGTAAACGTTGTTTTCCGTCTGGTAGCTCTCCATGTCCTTTACCAGCATACGCTGGAGCGAGGCGTTCATGTATATAGGTATGGTGCTCGTCATAGCCGCAGCCATTATGAAGCCGATGAGCAGACACAGCACCATCCACTTTGTGTTGCGCATCTTGCGCAGTAGCAGTGTAAGCATTTTACTATGTTCTCCTTATCTCAATGGCTCAGCGTATCACAAGCTCGTCGCCCTCGTTTATACCAGAGGTTATCTCCGACTGCGAGCCTGTCTGCAAGCCTATCTCGACGGGCACGGCTGCCTTCTCGCCGTCTTTCAGTACATAAACTACCTTCTCGCCGTCTACTGTTTTGATAAGGTTGTTCGATACGCAAATAGCGTTCTCAGCCGTGTCGAGCACCAGTATAGTGTCTGCAAGCTGACCTACCGCGTCTGAAGGCGGGTCTTCGGTAAAGCGGACGTATACCATCTCGGCTTCGTAATCTATCCCGCCCTGTTCGAGCTTATCGTGGCTCTCGTTCTGCTTTTCCATGTAGTCTGCCAGTTCGTCGGGGTTCATGAAAACTTCGCCCTCGTAGTAGTCTTCGTCAAGGCGTATCTGCACTTTTCTGCCGATGGTGAATTCAGTGCAGTCGTTCGGCTTTATGGCTATGTAAAGATTTTTCGTCTGCATTATCGTCGCGATGGTCTGTCCGGGGTTCGCGTAGTCGCCCACGCGCACGTCCGCCAGCGCGGATACCGTGCCGCTCGCTGGCGCTGTAAGCACCGCGCCGTCCCGCTGATCGTAAAGCTTTTGCAGCTCTATGTCCAGTTTTTCTACGTCTACATACGCTTTGTCGTACTCCGACTGCGTAGCGCCGTTGTCGTAAAGCACCTCGGTGTACAGAAAAGCGCGCTTGCGGTCAAGCTCTTTCATAGCTATCTGGTACTCTATGTCCTTAGTGTCTATCTCGCAGATCTTGTCGCCCTTTTTCACCTTGTCGCCCGCGTGAACGTAGAATTTGCTGATAGTTCCGCCCTGCGTTTCGTATGAAAGGTTGTACTGCTTCTCGCTGTTTACCGTGCCGCTGTTTACTATCTTTTTCTCCAGCGTCTTGCGTTTCGCGGTAACGGTGGTGTAGGTCACTTCGCTCGCTTTTATGGTAGGCGCGGCGAGTACTTCTTCCTCGTCGGGCAGCAGATAGCAGCCGCTCATAGCCGTTGCCGTCACAGCGCAGCAGATCAGCGCCGCCGCCGCTCTCTTGGTTCGTCTGTTAAAATTTATATCTTTCATGTCATACTCCTGTTTTAAAAAAACATACTTGTGTCTTAATTATATCAAATTTCACGAAAAATTTCTATGTATTATTCTACAAAATTTAAAGCGCATTTCTGTACCATTTCACTATTTCAAAAATTTCTGCGCCGATATATCAATTATAGTGTGTAGTAATTGCGAAAATTTTGTAAACGTGCTTGCAAATCACGGCGATGTGTGGTATAATTCATTGATATGATGTTTTTAGCAATAAACGAATATCAGTTTCATATTTTTATATATCACAAGCATTTTTTTGATGGAGGGAACAGCCGTGTATATCTGCCCCGTGTGCGGTTTGCCGCTGAAAGAGAATAAAAAAGGCTTTTGCTGTAAGAAAAGTCATAGGTTCGATACCGCCGCGCAGGGCTATGTCAACCTGCTCACCTCATCTCACCGCAACCCCAAAACTGCGGGGGATAACGCTATGATGGTAAAGGCGCGCACCGATTTTCTCTCGCGCGGGTATTATGAAAAGCTCGCGAACTCCGCCGCCGATGTGCTGGCGGATATTGTCGGCGATAAGCCGGCTGCCGTTATAGACAGCGGCTGCGGCGAGGGGGATTACACCAATATCTACGCCCGACGCCTGCCGCAGGCTCAGCTTTACGGCGTGGATATTTCCAAAAACGCCGTAAAGCACGGCGCTTCTCAGGCGAAGCTGCTGGGGCTTGAAAACGTTCATTACGCCGCCGCTTCCGGCTTTGAGCTGCCTTTTCCTGACCGCTGCGCCGATGCGCTGATATGCACTTTCGCGCCCGTTTCCAACGATGAATACGCACGCGTGCTCAAAAAAGGCGGCAAGCTAGTAATAGTCTGCCCCTCGCCGATACACCTCTTCGGCATGAAGTCGGTGCTCTACGAAAAGCCTTATCTCAATAAGCCGAATGAGTACGGGCTGAAAAGCTTTGCGCCCTGCGGCTCGCAGCGTATAGAGTACAACATCACGCTCGAAACTAACGCCGATATTATGAACCTCTTCGCCATGACGCCGTACTACTACAAGACCCCCGCCGAGGGAAGGGAACGCCTAAGCGCTCTGCAAACGCTGGATACCGAGTGCGGCTTTGATATTCTGATATTCCGAAAAAAGTAATGGAGGAAAATTTTATGAATAAAGACTTGTTTTGTAAGGGCTACACCTGGGGCTTTTTCTCGGGCAGCGGCGCTTTTCAAACCCCTGAAGCCGAGCGCTCGATGGAGCTTCTCGCCGCTAATGGTCTGAACTGGATTTGTATACCCGTCAACTGTTTTCAGGAAACCTACTATTCGCTCAGCGTGTTCTCGCTCTTCGGCAGAACTCAGACCGACGACGACGTTATCTTCGCGATAAAGAAAGCTAAGTCACTGGGGCTGAAAGTCTGCTTGAAGCCTATGGTCGATTGCCTTGACCGCTCGTGGCGCGCGCGTATAGATTTCCCGCCCGAAAACCCCGCCTACTGGGAACGCTGGTTCGCGAGCTATACCCGCTTTATGCTGCACTACGCCGAGATAGCCGAGCGCACCGGCTGTGAAATGCTCTGCACCGGCTGCGAGATGGCTGGCATGGATAAGCAGTCGGATTACTGCAAAAAGCTAATCGCCGACGTCCGTGAGGTCTACAGCGGAATAGTTATGCACAATATAAATCACGGCGATGAATTTCGCTTTGATTGGCTCTCGGCTGTTGACGTTATCGGCGTTTCGGCGTATTACCCCTGCACTTCCGAGAGCGAAACGGGTCTTGCGCATATGAAAGAGGTCTGGCGTGGCATTGCCGATAAGCTCGAAGAGATGCATCGCCATTATGACCGCCCGATAATGTTTGCCGAGATAGGCGTGCGCAACGAGAGCGGCTGTACCCGCTACCCCTGGGATTTCAAATACCGCCCAGAAGCCGTGCTCGACGAGCAGGAACAGGCTGATTTTTACGAAGCCGCTATCTCTGAGTCGATAGACCGCGAATGGTTCTGCGGCTACTTCTGGTGGGATTGGAAAGCTATGCTCCCGCCGATAGAAAAGGCTAAGGAAAACCGCGATTTCACCGTTTACGGCAAGCTCGCCGAGCAAACGCTGAAAAAGTGGTACACCGATGAAAAATATTGCTGATAAAGTGCAAAAGACCGCCGAGGTTCGTTTCCCTCGACGGTCTTTCTTATTCAGTAATTATTTTGTCTTGCAGGTCTTGGCGTCGCTCGCTTCGCCCGTATAAGTATTGCCATCCGCGCCCTTTACCGACTTCAATTTTACAGTAGCTGCGTAAAGTCCCGACCTTGTCGTGTTCAGCTTAGGCGTATCCAGCTTTGCTTTAAATTTCACCACGTTTGAATACTTGCTGTACTCTGTCTTGCCGTCGTTCACAACGCACGCGCGCACGCGGTATGCGGCTGTATCACCATATCTCAGACTTTTGTCGGTATATGTCAGCTTGTCCTGGTTCGGCTTGTTCAGCACAATCGCTAGCAACTCTTAATTGCCGCCGTTCAGCCGCCTTTCTACGCAGTCCTGCGTGTTCCATGCTATCCTTATCGTGGTCTTGTTCGTCTTTTATATGCTGAGTGTTGGAGCGCTGAAGGCTGCAATGTAGATAGGCTCGCTTTTCTGCGCCTGCTGCTCGTCGGCAATGCTTTCTCTCTGCGCTATCGTAACTGTCATAGCTGTCATCGCTCTCAGCCGCCGATGAGTTCTCCGCTGAGCTGTCGTCGATAATCACATCTTCTATCGGCTCGGCAGGTTCATACTCTTCGCCCGATACCGTCTGCTCCTGCGAGCTTTCGGGAAACACCGCCTCCTCGGCGAAAGCGCTTTGCGATCCCGCCGAAAGCATTACCGCCGCTGCCGCGAATGAGATCGTTTTTTTCAAGTTGTGATTCATATTCTTTTCCCCTTTACTTGATATTTGATTATCATAACAGACTATCTGTCTATTTATTTAAGACTATTTTAAAGAGCGGAATATTGTAAACTTGAAACAATCAAATTGTAAATATTCATATTTTGGTGCATAAAAAAAGACCACGCAAGAGCATTTTTCATCTCCTGCGTGGTCGATTTATTCTTGATTTTATTCTTTCATCTCAGCCCGTACAGCTTCAAATTCTGCAACTATCTCTTCGTCGGGGGCTTTGGTAGCCAACGAAACGATGATTATTACAGCCAGCGCGAGTATGAAAGCGGGGAGCAGCTCGTAGATGGCGAATACGCCGCCGAGCTTGCTGATGCCGAATTTCCATACGAATATCATTACGCCGCCCGTAACCATTCCTGCGATAGCGCCGTACTTGTTGGTGCGCTTCCAGAAAAGCGCTGTCAGCATTACGGGGCCGAATGTCGCGCCGAAGCCCGCCCATGCGAATGATACTACGCGGAATACCGAGCTGTTGCTGTCCCATGCCAGCGCTATTCCCAGTACCGCGATTATCAGCAGTACCGCGCGCGCCGCCAGCATCGACTGTTTTTCGGTCATCTTTATCTTGAATACGCCTTTCATCAGGTTCTCAGACATACTGGATGATGCCGCGAGAAGCTGCGAGTCTGAGGTGGACATCGTGCAGGCGAGTATTCCTGCGAAGATAAGTCCTGCCACCAGTGCCGCCGCTACGCCGTGCTTGCTGAGTACGGTGGCGATTTTGAGTATTACCGTCTCAGATTCGGAAGAGGTGGTAAGCTGCTCGATGGTGCCGTTAGCGCTGAGCGCTCTGCCGATTATGCCGATGAATACCGCAACGCCCATCGCGATAACTACCCATATGGAAGCTATGCGACGCGAGATCTTGATCTTGTTCTTGTCGTCTATCGCCATAAATCTCAGCAGTATGTGCGGCATACCAAAGTAGCCGAGTCCCCACGCCAAGGTGGAAACTATGCTCAGTCCGCCGTATGGTATAAGCTCGCCCTCCGCCGTGCGGGTCTGGGTGAAGCTGAGGTAGTTCTGTATGCCCTTTGCGTTTTCTATTACGCTGTCAAAGCCGCCCGCTGTGTGCACGCCGTAAATTACAAGCACTACCAGCGCCGAGGTCATAACTATGCTCTGGATAAGGTCAGTGAAACTTGCCGCCAAAAATCCGCCGAGGCAGGTGTACGCGATTATGATGACCGCGCTGATTATCATAGCCATGTGGTAGTCCCAGCCGAAAAGCTGATTAAAAAGCTTGCCGCAGGCTGAGAAGCCCGAAGCGGTGTAAGGCACGAAGAATATCAGTATTATCGCCGCCGAGATACCCATTATAACGTGCTTGTCGTCGCGAAAACGGTTTGAGAAAAAGTCGGGTATGGTTATCGAGTTGCCGCAGCGGTGCGAGTAGATTCGCAGCCTTTTGGCTACCAGAAGCCAGTTTAGGTATGTGCCTATCGCAAGGCCTATCGCCGTCCAGCCTACCTCCGCGCAGCCGCTTATGTAGGCAAGTCCCGGCAGACCCATAAGCAGGTAGCTGCTCATGTCAGAAGCTTCGGCGCTCATGGCCGAAACTATCGGGCCAAGCTTTCTGCCGCCCAAGTAGAAATCGTGGACGCTGCTGTTTTTCTTCGAGTATACAGCACCTATTATTACCATTCCCGCCATGTAGACCAGAATGGCTATCAGTATGCATAATACAGATTGTGTCACAAAAAAACTCCCTTCGCTATATCATTTTACTATCGTAAAATTAACGCATAATATTCTTTATTATAACACATTTCTATCAAATATGCAAGCCCTGCGCCGCGATTTATTTGATAATAGCAAAAAACTGCCGCGAATTTTTGTCCCGCGGCAGTCTATGCGCATATTTTATCCGGTTATTCACTGCGCAAAGAAAAATGCCGCAGTCATGTCGAGGTAGTTGCCGCCGCTGTATCCTGCGCAGCGCTCCTGAACCTTTGCCTTGAAGCTTTCGGCGTCCGTGCTCTCGGCAGCCAGCTTTTTCAGCTCTTCCAGATAGTCTATCTTGGTCTGAGCGTCCTTGAGGTCTTCGGGCGTGTAGTGCGAGGTGAGTATCAGCCCTATGTTCTTGTTGATATAGCCTTTAAGCTGCGCGATGATCGCGTCCGCGTGCGCAGCTCCAGCAACTATCGAGTGGCAGTCGTGACCCAGCATATGCGTGTATACCGCGCCGATCTCGGGTATCTCGATGTCGAAAGCCTCAGCCGTCTGCGTGATGATGAATTCTATCCCGCTGATGTTCACGCTGCCCTCGCCGATGATGTTCGTCGCCTTGTGTACGCTCTTGTCAAAGCTTTCGCCGAAAGCCGCCGTGAAGTTGGTTATCAGCGTCTTTCCGCCGCCGTTAGCCGAGTATTCCACCGCGTTCGCAGTCGAGTATTTAGGCACGTCGGGCAGGAAAGTGCCGCCTGCCGCGTGGTAAGCTATAAACACGCCTTCTACCTCGAGGTCTTTCAGATATTCCTCAAGTTCGGTGTTGTTGTCGAAAAAGCATGGCGACTCTATCACCGCGGCTTTTCCGTTTTTCTCTATGATGAATACTTCGTCGTCGATGGGGTCGTTAGTCTTGTATGCGTGCAGCTTTACTGCGCCGAAGTCATATACGTTTACCTCGCCCTTTGCGAGCTTTACTGTTTCAAATGCGTTTTTGTTCATGGTCTTATACCTCCTGAAAAATCTTTGTGTTTTCGGAAGATCTGCGCGCCTGATCTTTTCTGTGATCTTATCTTAACACACTTTCGCAATGCTGTAAAGTAGGCACAATTTTGTGGCATAGTTACCGCGCGGAAACCTTTGTGCAAGATCAAGGGCTTTTTCGCCGCATTTTATTTGTAAATATTTTATGAACACGAATTGACCTTTCTCGAACGCATAAAAAAGCGGCAAAGCCCTTTCGCAAAGACTCTGCCACCGTATTATTTGGTTACTTTCTCAAAGGCGCTTTCAGCGCAGCCGCAAGCTCTCCCGCTTTCTGCGCTTCCGCTCCGGGGTTTTCGTTTATCGTGCGAACTATCGCGCTGCCTACTATAACTCCGTCGCTGTAAGAAGCCATCTTAGCCGACTGCTCGGCGTTGGATATTCCGAAGCCTATGCAGTACGGTACGGGCGATTTTCCCTTTATCGGCGCTAGCAGCTTGTCGAAGTCGGTGGTTATCTCGCTGCGCGAACCCGTTACGCCCAGCGACGATACTACATATAGAAATCCTTTCGATTCCGCAGCTATCATAGCTACTCTGTCGGCAGATGTAGGCGCTACCAAATTTATCTTGTATACGCCGTACTTGTCGGCAGTTTCGGCTATCTCGTCGCGCTCTTCAAATGGCAGGTCGGGCACTATCACGCCGTCGATCTCGTGGTCGCGGCATTTTTTGAAGAATTTCTCAGTGCCGTACTTGAATATAGTGTTGATGTACATCATAAGCAGAAGCGGTTTGTCGGTCTTTGTGCGCAGGCGCGTTACCATGTCGAATATCTTATCCAGCGTTACGCCGCCGCGAAGCGCTCTCTGCGAAGCCATCTGTATTACAGGGCCTTCGGCTATCGGGTCGGAGAATGGCACGCCCAGCTCTATTATGTCCGCGCCTTTGTCAAGCATCTCCAGCACGCATTTTTCTGTTGTTTCAAGGTCGGGGTCGCCCGAGGTAACAAATGTTATCAGCGCCTTCTCGCCCTTTGCCTTTAGCTGTTCGAAACAGCTGTCTATCCTATTCTTCAACTACGTCTACCCCCCTGTATCTTGCTATCGAATAAACGTCCTTGTCGCCTCTGCCCGAGAGGTTGATGACAAGTATCTGATCTTTGCTCATGGTGGGCGCTATTTTCAGCGCCGCCGCCACCGCGTGCGATGACTCTATCGCGGGGATTATTCCCTCGGTCTTTGAGAGATATTCAAAAGCGCATACCGCTTCCTCGTCGGTTATCGGTATATATTCCGCTCTGCCTGTTTCGCGCAGATATGCGTGCTCAGGGCCTACGCCGGGGTAGTCCAGACCCGCCGAGATCGAGTATACGGGGTCTATCTGTCCGTATTCGTTCTGTAAGAATATCGACTTCATTCCGTGGAATATGCCCAACGTTCCTTTAGCCATGCTCGCTGCGTGCTTTTCGGTGTCTATGCCCAGGCCGCCCGCTTCCGCGCCTACCAGCCGCACGCTCTTGTCCTCAATGAAGTTGTAAAATGCGCCCATAGCGTTCGAGCCGCCGCCTACGCAGGCTACTATGCAGTCGGGAAGTCTGCCTTCGCGCTCAGCAAGCTGGCTCTTTATCTCTTCCGAGATTATTTTCTGGAAATCACGCACCATAGCGGGGTATGGGTGCGGGCCCATTACCGAGCCGATGCAGTAAAAAGTGGTGTCGATGTTAGAGCACCAGTCGCGCATAGCTTCGTTTATAGCGTCTTTCAGCGTAGCCGTGCCGCTGTCTACCGCATTTACTTTCGCGCCCAGCAGATTCATTCTGTATACGTTCAGCGATTGTCTGCGGCAGTCCTCAGCGCCCATGTATACCTCGCACTCCAGCCCGAAAAGCGCGCATACCGTAGCCGTAGCTACTCCGTGCTGTCCCGCGCCGGTTTCAGCGATTATCCTCTTCTTGCCCATCTTTTTGGCGAGAAGCACCTGTCCCAGTACGTTGTTTATCTTGTGCGAACCCGTGTGGTTGAGGTCTTCGCGTTTGATGTATATCTTAGCGCCGCCTAAGTCTTTTGTCATTTTCTCAGCGTAGTAGAGCATCGAGGGTCTGCCCGCGTAGTCGCGGTAAAGCTCTTTCAGCTCGCTGATAAACTCGGGGTCGTCCTTGTATTTCGCATAAGCCGCTTCCAGCTCGTGCACCGCGGTCATTACGGTCTCAGGCACATACTGCCCGCCGTACTGACCAAATCTTCCGATATTTCCCATCAGTTATCCTTCTTTCAGGTAGTTGTTGATAGTTTCTATTATCTCGCGTATCTTGTTTTCGTCCTTGTATCCGTTCACCTCTGCCGAGCTGGAAAAGTCCACCCCGTAAGGGTTCACGCGGTCGGCGGCGTCGCAAACGTTTTCCGCCGTAAGCCCCCCTGCGAGGAAGAATGGCTTATCTATATTCACTTTGTCAAATATTTCGAGGTCTACTCTTTTGCCCGTGCCGCCGTACTGCTTCTCGCTGAAACTGTCTATCAGCAGCTTGTCGGCGGGCAGCTTGCACGCGGTTTCGATGTCGTCGGGGCTTTTTGCGCGCACCGCTTTCCATATCTCAGCGCCGCCGCATATCCCGCGCAGTTTTTCGATGTACTCCGCGTCCTCGTCGCCGTGAAGCTGTATTACGTCCAGCATATCGCAGTATCTTGCGAGGCTTTCGAGCGGCTCGTTCACGAATACTCCTACGGATTTTATCCCACCGTCCAGCATATCCCTCAGCCCGCGGAAATCGTCGAAAGCTACGCTTCTCTTGAACCCGCCGCTAAGTATGAACCCCGCGTAGTCGGGGCGCCATCGGTTGATATAGCCGATGTCCTCGCGCCGCCGCATACCGCATATCTTGATCTTCAGCGCGCTCATTTAAACGCCCTCTCTCAGCGCCGCCAGCGTTTTGCCAATGCTCTCACTGCGCATAAGCGTTTCGCCGATAAGCACCGCGTCTGCGCCAAGCGAGCGTACAGTTTTCATGTCGGCGTTGTCGCGTATGCCGCTTTCCGAAACGAATACCGCGTTCGCGGGCGCGAGCGGTCTTAGCCGCTGTACGGTGGTAAGGTCAACGTTGAATGTCTTGAGGTCGCGGTTGTTCACGCCCAGTATCTCGGGCTCGATGAAGCTTATCGCCTGTATCTCCTGCTCGTTGTGCACTTCGCAAAGCACGCTCAGCCCCAGTTCGCCCGCTAATTTGTAAAGCTCGGCGAACCTCTGCGGCTCGAGCACCGCGGCTATCAGCAGTACCGCGTCCGCGCCTATCGCCGCCGCTTCAAACATCTGATATTCGTCAAATATAAAATCCTTGCGCAGTATCGGTATCTTCACCGCCTTGCGTATGTCGGCGAGATACTGCGATGAACCTTGAAAATAGTGCTCCTCCGTAAGGCATGAGATAGCGTTCGCGCCCGCCGCTTCGTACTCTTTCGCAAAGTCTGCGGGGCGGAAGTCGGGGCGTATCAGCCCTTTCGAGGGCGATGCTTTTTTCACTTCGCATATGCAGCTCAGCGTTTGCTTTTTCAGCGCCGCCGCCAGCGAAAGGGGAGTGCGCTCGCTCAGCGCTTTCTCGGCGAGTTTTTTCATCTCGCCCTCGCCGATCTTCGCTTTCTCGCGCGCAAGCTGCTCTTTTCTGTGTGTGATTATTTCGTCTAATATCATGCGCTTAGTCCCTGTTCGTAAATTCTATCATTGCGTTCAGTTTTTCCATAGCCGCGCCGTTGTCGATCGCTTCCGCAGCTATCTTTACGCCCTCTGCTATGCTCTCAGCCTTGCCGCAGGTGTAGAGCGCCGCGCCCGAGTTGAGCAGTACTATGTCGCGCTTCGCTCCCGTGATCTTTCCGCTGAGTATCCCGCGGGTGATCTCTGCGTTCTCGGCAGCCGTGCCGCCTACTATCTCATCCTTAGTCGCGCGCTTTAAGCCTACCGATTCGGGCGTTACCTCGTAGCTCGTGATCTCGCCGTTTCTGATCTCAAAAACGTTCGTGTGCGCCGAGATCGAGAATTCGTCCAGTCCGTCGCTGCCGCGGATAACGAGGGCGCGCTTTACGCCGAGGTTTTTCAGTACGTTCGCTACCAGCTCCAGCAGTCTGTCCTCGTATACGCCTACTACCATGTACTCGGCGTTCGCGGGGTTCGCAAGAGGGCCTAAGATGTTGAATACCGTGCGTATGCCTATCTGCGCTCTTACAGGTCCTACGAATTTCATTGCTTTGTGGTAGCTCTGCGCAAAGAGGAACGATATGCCAGTTTCGTCAATGCAGGCGGAGGATTTTTCGGGGGTAGAGGCTATCTTTACGCCCAGCGCTTCCAGTACGTCGGCCGCGCCGCTCTTTGAAGATACGCTGCGGTTGCCGTGCTTCGCAACAGCCTGACCGCAGGCTGCGATGACGAATCCTGAGGTGGTAGAGATGTTGAAGCTGTTCGCAAGGTCGCCGCCCGTGCCTACTATCTCCAGCACTTCCTGCTCGTGCGGTACGGTCGTCATCTTCTCTCTCATGCCCATAGCGCAGCCCGTTATCTCGTCTGCGTTCTCAACGTTCATGCGCATAGCCGTCAGCAGTGCGGCGGTCTGCGCGTTGGTGGCGCGGTCGCTCATTATAATGTCTACTGCGCGGCGCGCTTTCTCCTGCGTGAGGTGCTCGCCCTCTACCGCTTTTGCGATTAGCGGTTTCAGCTCGGTCTTTTTCGCGTCGGGTATAGCGGGCGCTGCCGCCATGTCGGGCTGTATACCAGCTGTGCGCAGGAAGTTCGCCAGTATGGTCATTCCGCTGTCGGTCATTATCGACTCGGGGTGGAATTGCATTCCGTATGTCGCGTGCTCCTTGTGCTTTAGTCCCATTATCTGTCCGTCCGCGTCCTCTGAGATTATCTTCAGGCACTCGGGCAGCGAGCTTTTTTCTACTATCAGCGAGTGGTATCTCGCTACGGGTATCGAGGAGGGAAGTCCTGCAAAGAGGGGGCTTGCCGTGTCTATCTTTACGTCCGTCTGCTTGCCGTGAAGCTGCTTTTCAGCTTGAACTATCTTTCCGCCAAAGCTTTCTGCTATCGCCTGATGTCCTAAGCATACGCCCAGTATTGGCACTCTGCCGCTGAATGTGCGGATAACTTCTTCCGAAATTCCCGCCTGCGCAGGATAGCAGGGCCCGGGCGATATTATTATAGCTTCGGGTTTCATCTTCTCTATCTCGTCAAGGGTTATCTCGTCGTTTCTCTTTACCTCTATGTGCGGGTACATCACGCCCAGCGCCTGATAAAGATTGTATGTGAAACTATCGTAATTGTCTATAAGAAGTATCATTTTTTCATCGTCCTCACTTTACGAATTTTTCGATGAACTCCGTGTCGTTGAAGTAGTCGATTCCTATCGCGCGGCGTACCTGCGCCAGCGTTTCGTCTGATACTTCGCGCGCCTTTTCAGTGCCCTTTTTCAGAATGTTCAGCAGCTCGCCCTTGTCTTTAGCGAACTCTTCGCGGCGTGTGCGTATAGGCGCGAGCATTTCCTGCATTACGCAGTTGAGAAATTTTTTGCACTTCATATCGCCCAGTCCGCCGCGCTCGTAGTGCTCTTTCATCTCGGCGAGGTTCTTGTATTCGGGCAGGTATTCCGCAAAATGCTCGTCGGTAGAGAATGCTTCTAGGTAGATGAATACTGGGTTGCCCTCGGTATGGCCGGGGTCTGCAACGTTTATGTGCGTCGGGTCGGTGTACATCGACATTATCTTCTGCTTCAGCGTCTTTTCATCGTCCTTGAGGTAGATGCAATTGCCGAGCGATTTCGACATCTTAGTGCCGCCGTCCGTGCCTACAAGTCTGTTGCAGGTCGAGTTGTCGGGCAGTATAGCTTCCGGCTCTACCAGTATGTCGCACTTGTAAATGCGGTTGAATGAAGATACTATCTCGCGCGCCTGCTCCAGCATTGGCAGCTGGTCTTCGCCTACGGGAACGTACTTCGCGCGGAATGCCGTAATGTCCGCCGCTTGGCTTATCGGGTATGTCATAAAGCCTACGGGCAGGTTGCGCTCAAAATTTCTCATCTTTATCTCTTGCTTTATCGTGGGGTTTCTTTCGAGCCTTGACATAGTAACGAGGTTCGAGTAGTACATAGGCAGCTCGGTAAGCGCTGGTATGTGCGACTGTACGAAGAGGTTCGTCTTGTCAGGCTCAAGCCCTACCGCAAGGTAGTCGAGAGTTACTTCCAGTATGTTCTGGCGTATCTTCTCGGGATTCTCGGCGTTGTCGGTGAGCGCCTGTAAGTCTGCTATCATTACGAATGCATCGTACTTTCCGGTGTTCTGCAGCTGTACGCGTTTTTTCAGCGAGCCTACATAGTGTCCGAGGTGAAGAGCACCGGTGGGGCGGTCGCCTGTTAAGATGATATTGTTTTCTTTTTCCATGATGAATTTCTCCTTATCATATATTGTCAAGTTCGGCGGCTTCCTTTATCGCGTTCACTACCGCCATTGATTTGTTTACTGATTCCATATATTCGTTCTCGGGCACGCTGTCGGCTACTACTCCGCCGCCTGCCTGAACGTATGCCTTGCCGTTTCTGAAAAGCACCGTTCTGATAGCTATGCAGGTGTCTATGCTTCCGTCGAATGCAAGGTAGCCTACCGTGCCGCCGTACAGACAGCGCTTTGTGGTCTCCAGCTCGTCGATTATCTCCATAGCTCTTACCTTAGGCGCACCCGAAAGCGTACCCGCGGGAAGCACCGCCATAAGCGCGTCCATCGGCTTTTTGTCCGCCGCAAGCTCGCCCTTTACGTTCGATACTAAGTGCATTACCTTAGAGTATTTCTCGACTATCATGCAGTCCGTCACCTTTACCGTGCCGAATTTGCATACTTTCCCGAGGTCGTTTCTGCCGAGGTCTACAAGCATAGTGTGCTCGGCGCGCTCCTTCGGGTCGTTAAGCAGCTGCTTTTCGTTCGCTGCGTCCTGCTCTTCAGTTTCGCCGCGCTTTATAGTTCCCGCTATCGGGCGGTTGATGACCGTTCCACTGTTTACAGAAACTAGCATTTCCGGCGAAGCCCCCGCGTATGCGTAATCCTTGCCCTTGAAGTAGAAAAGATACGGCGAGGGGTTCGCAGTCCTCAGCATACGGTAAACGTCGAAGCTGTCGGGCGGGTTTGAAACTTCAAATCTCTGTGAAGGCACTATTTGGAATATATCTCCGTTTTTGATGTACTCTTTAGCTTTCTCAACGTTAGCCATGTACTGTTCTTTGGTGATGTTCGAGCGTACCTCTATGCTGCCGGAGGTCTTTGCCGTTTTCTTAGGCTTGCGTGTGTAGTTGCGAAGCTGCTCGATTATTTTCTTTGCGGTCTGCTCGCATTCTGCATACTTGCTCTCAGTGTCGTCCGCCGTGTTGATGTTCTGTATGATGACCGCCTTGTTGCTCAGGTGGTCGTAAGCTACCAGCTTGTCGAAGAAGTAAAGCTGAGCGTCGGGCATTTTCAGATCGTCGTAAGGCACGTTCGTCAGCGTCTTTTCAAAATATCTCACCATGTCGTATGCGAAATATCCCATAAGTCCGCCCGTCAGCTTCGGTCTGTTTGGGAACTTCGGCGCTTTGTTTTCCTCGATTATCTTGTTGAAGAAAGCTATCGGGTCTTTTACGTCAAAGTGCTCCTCGCCGCCGTCCTTACTCTTTATTACAGCTTTGTGGTCGTTCAGCGTTATCTCTTTTTTCGGTTCTATTCCGATGTACGAATATCTGCCCCACTGGTCTTTGTTGTCTACCGATTCGAGTATGAAGCAATTTTCATACAGCTCGTGCAGACAGTTGAAAAGGTGTACCGGCGCGAACGAGTCGATGAGTATCTCGTAAAAAGTAGGTACGTTCTTGTACTCGCCCAGCAGTTCTTTTACTTGTTCGATATTTGGATACAGCATATCGATGACCTCCATTTAATCATCTCGGGCAGTAAAATCGGGAAATCCGCCAAATTTTTTTCAGAAATCAAAAAAGGCCTTAACGCACATAGCAGTTACGCTATGGGACGATAAGACCGTGGTGCCACCCAATTTTTACGGCAATGATTTTGCCGCCTCGGCAGGTACGCTCAGTTTCTTTGCAGAAGAGAGATATACCCTGTCACACTAACGCAGGAAACGCGGCGATCGATACTTGGCCAAAAGCTTTTCACGACGCTCCTCACAAATCCATTCACCCAAACATCGGCTGTATGCTCGCACCACCCGCATACTCTCTGAAAACCTACTTAAAGGCTACTTACTTTTGCTCAAAGGATTTCAAATATTAAACTTTACAATAATCATTATACTTACACGATATGAATAATTCTAATAAATAAAATGAATTTTCTATTAAATATCCTATCAGCTTACTTCTTTCTGTACTTTTTCTGCACATTCATTATGTAAATAGCAGTAGATCCGGCAGTAAATATCACGATAACGGCAATCGCTATCTTAAATTCCGTCGAGTGCGGGAAGGCTTTTGCTACCGCTTTTTTAGCCGCTGCCTGCGAGCGGTTCACCGATTCCGTCGCGATAAGCGGTATCTCGGCTATCGTTTCGCCCTTGTATGTCAGCGTGAGCATACCCAGCTCGTCGCCTGCGTATACGGGCGCTACCACGTTGTCGTATACCTCTATGCTTTGCTTCACTTCGTCTTTGGGTATGTAGCTCGGCCAGAATTTGGTGTAGCCCTCCGCGGGCTTTATGGTTACGTAGTCGCGCTTGCCTTCGCCAAATTCCACCTTTACCTCGCGAAGCTCGCTGTTTTTGTCAACAAATTCCGTTTCAGCAAGGTAGTTGAATGCCCATTCGTAAAGATTTATGTGGTCGATGAGATTGTAATAGACCGTGTCCGCCGCGTATACCGAAGAGGGGTTCTCCTCGCCCTTTGTAACGTCCTCAGCCGTCTTTTCCATCGGCGCACCCATTGATACTATCATGTATCTTTCGCCGTCGTTCACGGCGTATGAGGCTAAGCATCTGCCCGCTGCGTCAAGCGTGCCGGTCTTTATCCCGCGGCAGTATGAGTAGTAGTAAAGGCTGTCGCTCGCCAGCATTTGGTTCGTGTTGTAGATGTATGTCCCGTCGGGGTGCTCGGTGGTCGGCGAAAGCGTGTAGTCGTACATAGATACCACGTCGGTGAACACCTGATAGTTGTCGAGCGCGTAAACGCACATTTTTGCAACGTCCGCGCAGGTGGTGTAGTTGTTGTCGCCCGAAAGTCCGTGTGCGTTTGAGAAGTGGCTGTCCGCCATTCCTATCTCTTCCGCCTTTTCGTTCATGCGTTCTGCAAATTTGTCCAGCGAGCCGCTCACCCCTATCGCAATGATGTTCGCGGCTTCGCAGGCAGAGGGCAGCATGAGCGCGCAGAGCAGGTCGTAGCAGGTTACTTCCTCGTTAGGCTGAATGTCTGCGGTGGAAGCGCCCGTGCCGTAAAGCTCATCAAAAGCTTCCGTGCCTGCCGAATATTTCGTGCTTTTCAGCTTGTTCTCGTCGCCGTCAAATTCGTCCAGCAGCACTATCGCCGTCATTATTTTCGTCAGCGAAGCGGGCACGCGCTGTTCGTTGCTGTTTACGTCTATTATCACATCGCCCGTGTCCATGTTGAACATATATACCGATTCCGAGTACAGCGAAAGCGGTATAGTGTTGCCGTCCTCGTCGTATCCCTTTACCGGCTCGAAGTTGAAAGCTTCGGCGGTTATCCCGCAAAGCTGTATCGAAACGAATACCACCATGCAGAGCGCCGCCGATATTCTTTTCAGCATTTTTTTACTGCGCATTTATTTGTTCCTCCCGAATGATTATCTCTGTAATTCATGTTTCTGCCCTGTTTTAAGAGCACATATAAATATTATATCAGCATTTATTTTTTATGTCAAGCGCCCGCGCGTAAATTTTGCCGCAAAAAAAGCGCTTCGGTATCTTAAAACAAAAGCGCTTTTGATTATCCTCAATTGTTGTGACTTACGCTATCGAAAAAAGCTTCATTCTGCCGCTCTTGCCCTGCGGTTCCAGCCGCCCTAAGTAGGTCAGTATGTTCACGGCTATCTGCGCCAAGTCGTAGCATATGCCCGCTTTTGCCGCAAAGTCTTTTATGCAGAATTTCTCGGGCAGTCCCTGCGGTATGAACATATCGTAGTCGGCAGGGCAGAGCAGATCTATCTCGCCCGTCAGCCGCTGAGGTATTCGGTCGCACCTCTGCGAGCCGCGCTTGCGGTCTTTCGAGCGCCTGCCGTTCTGCCAGCGCGTTTCTGTAAGCTCCAGCATCAGTATCTTGAAGTGCATATGCGGGTTGTCGAGCGTGTATTTTATCTTTATCAGCTCGTAAAATGCGTCGTAAGGTCTGCCTTTTTTCGGCGACTTGTGCGGCGGCGATACCTCGCCCGTTTCGGGGTCTATCCACCGCATATACTTCACCTCCGCTATCGGGTAAGCTACCGTTACGTCCGTGCAGTCCAGCAGTACTTCCAGCTTCGGGCGCAGCGGCGTGAATGAGCCTGTCTGTATCTCTATAACGCCGTTCTCGCCGATTATGTCGGCAACGTAGTTCCCCAGCGGCACTTCGTGGTTCTCGGCGTGCGGCTCGAGATATTTTTTCAGCACGGCGTGCAGCGTCTTTTCGCTGAGCGTGCCTATCCCGCTGCGCTCACGCTTTACGCCGATGACCTCCTCGCAAGCTTCCTGAAATCGTAAACTGTCCAAAAATCTACCCTCGTAAGTTTGCGGCGTATCAGGTTATGCTGTCTATGGTCAGCTTCTGGTATGTGTCGGAGTATGTTACCTTCATCTTGTCGAGTATGTCCGAATATACCTGCTGGCGCTTCGGCAGATCGTAGCTCTTTATCAGCTCGTCGATGTTTTCCTCAACGTAGTCCATGTCCATAGGCATTCTCTTGATTATCGTCCAGCCGAAGTTTTTGTTTTCTATAAGCCCGCTCGTTTCGCCCTCGTTCAGCGAGAATACCGCGTCGAGGTAGTCAGAGTCGTAGTTCGAGTCCGGCGACATGAATTCGCCCGCCGTGTAGCTTTCCTGAAGCGAATCCCAGTTGTACTGGTCGAGCAGATCGTCGAAATCTTCGCCGTCGTTCACCTTTTGCAGGCAGGCGTCCGCGACTTCCTTAGCCGCTTTCTTAGATTCTTCTCTGCCGTCGTCGTTCAGCGCGTCGTAAGCCGCTTTCTTTACGTTGTTCTTCTGCTCCAGCGAGTAGCCATCGTAAGCCGAAGCCGTGCTGTCGTCGCTGAGCTCGGTCTTACACCAGTAGGGTATGTATATCGTGCGGACGCAGGCGTACTTAGCGGGGTCTTGCGCTATCTCGCGGAATTCGTCTTTTTTGGTCGCGTAAATGCCCTCGTTGGTGAAAAGCTCGTTCTCAGCCTTGACGTAAAGCGCCGCAAGCTCCAGTCTGTTCTTGTAAACTTCCGTAGTCAGATATGAATTCTTTAAACTCTGCTCAAAGTTTTCTTCCGAGCCTGCCTGCTCCAGACTTGCATTATACTTGTCCTCGTTCTCTTTCTTCTCATCGTCGGTCAGCGTTACTGAGTTGTCCTCGCAAACGCGGTAGGTAACGTAGTCCTGCATGATAGCTGAGATAGTCTGGTTCAGCAGATTTTCAAAGCCGTTTTTGCTGTCTTTCAGCGAGTCGAGAGTTATGCCGTAGTTCGATTGCAGGTCTGAAAGAGTGTTCTCATAGTAATATCTGAAAGTGTCGAAGTCAACGTCGTGGCCGTCTATCGTGCATATTATCAGCCCGTCGGTGTCTACCTCTTTGCCGTCTATCACAAGCTTAGCGTCGGGCGCGTTCTGCTGCGCGGCAGAGTCGGTCGTGCTCTGCGAAGCCGCCGAGGATACGTCCACGCTCGATGATGAACTGTTGTTGTCCTTTTTATTGCAGCCCGTAAGAGCCGCAGCCGCAAGTATAAGCGCTAGAGTAAGCGCGGATATTTTTTTTATCATAGTGAAGATTCCTTTCTTTTTGCATACGGCTGTAAGTATAGCCATAAAGATATTTTAATTATATTATCTATATGTGATAACAATGTGAAGACCCTATAAATTTTTTGTCATTAAAGCGCATACCGCCGCTTATTTTTTCTTTTGGCGTTTGACAAACCGTTTATTTGCATATATAATAGTAGTGATGTATTTTGTCAGAAAGGATATGCTTTTATATGGAATTTCCAAGATATATAGCCCACCGCGGTCTGCACGGCACGGGTGTCCCCGAAAATTCGCTCGCCGCTTTTGAGCTTGCCGCTCAGCGCGGTTTCGCAATAGAGCTTGACGTGCGCTTTACCGCTGATAGAAAAATGGTCGTCTTTCACGATGCCGACGCCCGTCGTATGTGCGGTTTTGACATCAAGATAGCCGATACTTCTTATGCCGATCTCAAAAAGCTTCGCCTTGCCGAGAGCCGCGAGCGTATACCCCTGCTTACCGAGGTGCTAAAGCTCGTCCGCGGTCGAGTCATGCTCTTTATAGAGCTGAAAGAGTCGCCCGCCGTGCCCGACGCCGAAAAGCGCCTTGCCCATCTGCTGAAAAAGTATAATGGCGCTTTCGCTGTGCAGAGTTTCGACCCGTTCACCCTTCTGCGCTTGCGTGAAGCCGACCCGTCTATAATACGCGGTCAGCTCGTTTCCACCTATTCGGGCGATAAAAAGCTGCTGCGCACCGCCGCCGCGACTAAAACCGTTTGGCGCGCTATCTCAAAGCCGCAGTATCTCGCGTGGGACTTGCGCTCGGTAAGCTTAGACGCTGCTTTCGCCGCCGCCGATATAGGCGCGCATTTCATAACATGGACGGCGAATAACGAACAGCTCATAGAAGCGGCTGAGGTTTTCTCAGGCTCGATAATTTTCGAGAATATCCCGCAGAGCTATTTTGCAGATAAGTGCGGTGGAGCCGATGCCTGATACCCGCGCTTTTGCCGATCCGATAGCCTATATACGCTCCTGCGCCGAGGCTGATGAGGATATTTCCTCCGCCGAATTTTCCGGCGTCGAGGCGGCTTATGAAGAGGTATATTCCGCCGACCTCTACTCCTGCAAATTCTCCGCCTGCCGCTTTACAGACTGCAATTTTGAAAAGGTCTATTTTAAAGACTGCGAGTTTTCCAGCTGCGACCTTTCAAATTCCGCGTTCTCCGATTGCTGCTTCAAAGGCTGCAAATTCCGCGGCTGCCGCCTGCTAGGTATCTCGCTGGACGAATGTGTCTGCGAAGGCGTGCGCTTTGAAAACTGCACGCTCGATTACGCCGTGTTCAGCAATTCCAAGCTCGCCGTCACCGCTTTTTCCGAAAGCGCGATGCTCTCGGCGGCTTTCATAAGCTGCACTCAGCGCGGCTTGTCTTTCGGCGGCTGTACTATTACCAAGCCGCAGTTTACCCGCACATCTCTTAAAGGCGTTGACTTTTCTGATAGCCGCCTTTCGTCGCTTGTGACTTCCGATGATTTTTCCGAGCTTCGCGGTGCATATTTCACCCCCGCGCAGGCAGCCGAGCTTGCCTTGCTGATGGGCATTAAGATCAAAAATTAAACAAGCATAAAAAAACGGCAGCCGTAAAAAGCTGCCGTTTGATATTATCTTAATTACTTGTTCATAGCCTCTTCCAGCGCCTTAGCAAGCTGCGCGGGACATGATGTTCCTCTGCCGTTGCAGTCGGTGTCTTTCAGCAGGTCGATGACTTCCTGTGCAGGTCTGCCTACTGCGAGTTTTGCTACGCCCTGAGTGTTGCCGTTGCAGCCGCCTACGAACTGCACGCTTTTAACTATGCCGTCCTCTACGTCTACGTTTATCTGTCTTGAACATACTCCGTGAGGTTTGTATGCTATCTGTGCCATTTTTAAGAACTCCTTTTATTGATTTTGCTGTGCCTCGGCAGAGTGCTTCTTGCTCTTCTGCTTGTTTTCGGCTATCTTATCCAGCAGCTTGTGCATATTGGCGTCGTCGGTAAAACGGCTGCCTATATATGTAACTTCGCTGTTGTATAATCCGTGAAAGTCTGAGCCGCCCGTTGCTATCAGGTCATGCTCGGCGCATTTTTTCAGCAACTCAGCCTGCTGTGCGCTGTCGGCGGAGTAGTGGTATACCTCTATTCCGTCAAGCTTGCCTTTTTCTATAAGCTCGTCCATAAGCTCTAAATTGTCGAAAAGATGCGGGTGCGCCAGCACCGCCACGCCCTTTGATGAATGTATCAGGTCAAGCACGAAATTAACGTCGGGGTATTCGCGCTGTACAAGGCATTCGCCGTTAGGGTAAGCGAAAAGCTTGTTGTTTATCTCGCCGTAAAGCTCGGTAGCGTAGCCGTAGTTGCAGAGCGCGCGCATTATGTGCTGCTTGAATATGCTCTTCGAGCCTTTGGTGTACATTCTTACCGCGTCCTGCGGTATGGGGTAGCGCTCCATTACTTTGTTTATCATGTCTTTGGCGCATTCTGTTCTTATAGAGCATGATTTCAGGCATAAGCCCTCCAGCCTGTCCGGCTTCTGCGGGGCGTAGCAGAGTATATGTACTTTCATATTTCTCGTTTTATCCCATGCCGAAAGTTCTACCGCTGGTATGATATTCACGCCGTACCGTTCGCCCAAAATGTGCGCGCGGTTAGACGATGAAAGCGTGTCGTGGTCGGTAATAGCGAGGTAGTCGAGATTCATACGCTTAGCCTGTAAAATAACTTCTTCTATTCCGAGCGAGCCGTCGGAAAGCGTTGTGTGACAATGAAGATCGCCGATCATAGAACCTTATCCTCCGTTTTACTGATTTATCACTATAAAAATGACACATATATTATATCACATTTTTGTACATTTTGCAAGCTTTTTAACAAAAATTCGCCGCATTATCACATGATTTTTATAATGATTGTATGTTCTCACAAATCGCAGACGGTTCTTTTGTGCATTTGGCATATATATCATTGCCGCATTGAAAGCATTATTTGGCTTTACTCAAAGAATTTTTCTTCAAACCATACTTTCTTAGCCGTAAAGCTTTTGCCGTTGAGGTACTCCAGCGAGCCGCTATCGGTAGTGAAATCAAATGTCAGCTTGTACGAGCAGAGCGCCTGCGTTTTTACATTATACGCACGGTTCACTCGGTTTATTCCGTACTTGCCGTCGCCCAATAGCGGGTAGCCCTCGTGCGCTAAGTGCGCGCGTATCTGGTGGGTGCGTCCCGTTATCAGGTCTACCTCCAGCAGGGCTAAGTCTTTTTCACGGTTTTCTTTCAGCACGCGGTAATCGGTTATCATGGTTTTGTTGAAAGAGTTTTTCTTGTCCCATACCTTTACAGTCTTGGTCTTTTCATCGCGGCTGTGGTAAGCCGTCAGCCGCGCCTGCTTTTTCTGCGGTATGCCTACCGTTACGCATAAATACTGCTTGTGCAGTTCGCGGTCTTTTATCTTCTGATTCATCACCCTCAGCGCTTCCGCCGTCTTTGCGCATATCACTATGCCCTGCGTGTTGCGGTCGATGCGGTTGCAGAGAGCGGGCGTGAACGATTGCTCTTTCTCGGGGTCGTATTCGCCATTTTCGTACAGATAATGCAGCAAGCGGTTTATCAGCGTGTCTGGCGTGCCGCTCTCGTCCTCGTGCACCACCAGCCCAACGGGCTTGTCTGCAAGAAGTATGTTCTCGTCCTCGTATATCACGTTCAGCTTAGCGGGCGCGGCGAGAAAGCTTTTGCTGTCCTCGGCATTGGTGAAAAACTCGTCGTTTATGTACATCTGTATAACGTCGCCCTCGCAAAGCTTCTGCGAGATCTCTATGCGCTTTCCGTTGCATTTTATGCTCTTCTTGCGTATGTATTTGTACATCGCGCTTTTCGGCAGAGCAGGGCAGACTTTCGTGATGAATTTATCCGCGCGCTGTCCCGCGTCGTTTTTTTGTATGGTAAATTCTTTCATGCTTGTTTATCCTTTTTAGTTTGGCGCTTTTTGCCGCGGTTTTCGGTAAGCTCGTAGCTCATCTCCAGCAGTGCCGCTATTTTTTTATCCTCCACTCCCGCGTTCAGCAGTATGGTTATCCAGTACTGCTTGTTCATGTGGTACGCGGGGTAAAAGCCATCTTCCATCAGCAGCGAGCCGATGAGCAGAGGGTCGCATTTCACGTTCAGTATCTCGGCTGGCGCGTTCGGCTCGGCGCAGTCTTTCTCCAATACGCCCCTTCTCACCGTCATCACCAGCCCGAACCATTTTGAATTGTCACGTCGGCGAAGCACGGCGGCGTCGGGCGTGCGCGCCCACATATACTCGGGCTGAGCGCCACATATCTCGTCCGCTTTATTAAAAATAAACAGCCGCTGCGGGCTGCGTTTGTCTGAATATTCCATTTGAAAACCCCTATAATACTGACTTATCTGCTTAAAATAATGGTAACATATTTTTGTGAAAAATGTTATTTACATTTATAAAGAATTAGTGTATAATAGAATGTGAGTAATGTAAACATTAGTTCTGCAAAAGGCGGTGGAAAGTATGGATCATTTTGAATTAGTTTCTGATTATAAGCCCGCGGGCGATCAGCCGCAGGCGATAGATAAGCTGGTAGAGGGCATAAACAGCGGCATGAAAGAGCAGACCTTGCTTGGCGTAACAGGCTCGGGCAAGACGTTTACTATGGCAAACGTTATCGCCAGAGTAAACCGCCCTACGCTCGTCCTCGCGCACAATAAGATACTTGCGGCGCAGCTCTGCACCGAGTTTCGCGAGTTTTTCCCGAATAACGCCGTGGAGTATTTCGTCAGCTATTATGATTATTACCAGCCCGAGGCGTATATACCCAGCAAGGACGTGTATATAGAAAAAGATTCTTCGATAAACGATGAGATAGATAAAATGCGCCACTCCGCTACCACCGCGATAGCCGAGCGGCGTGACGTAATTATTGTCGCTTCCGTATCCTGCATATACTCCCTCGGCGACCCTGAGGAGTATAAGTCGATGGTGGTATCTCTGCGCCCCGGCATGGAGATATCGCGCGACGAGCTTGTCGCAAAGCTTGTGGGCATACAGTATGAGCGCAACGATATAGATTTTTCGCGAAACAAATTCCGTGTGCGCGGCGATGTGGTGGAGATATACCCCGCCGCTAATACCGATACCGCTCTGCGCGTAGAGTTTTTCGGCGATGAGATAGACCGTATCAGCGAGATAAACGTGGTAACAGGCGAGGTTATATGCCGCCTCAGCCACGCCGCGGTCTTCCCCGCCACGCACTATATAGTCGGCAGGGATAAAATGCGCGATTCGATAGAGGATATAAAGCAGGAGCTTGACGAGCGCATAAAGTATTTCAAAGACCGCGATATGCTGATAGAGGCTCAGCGCATAGCTCAGCGCACGAATTACGATATTGAGATGCTGGAGGAGATAGGTTTTTGCCCCGGTATAGAGAACTACTCCCGTGTGCTGGCGCGCCGTCCCGCAGGCTCTGTGCCGTACACCCTGCTCGACCATATGCCGAAAGATTTTCTGCTTATGGTGGACGAGAGCCACGTCAGCCTGCCGCAGGTGCGCGGTATGTACGCGGGCGACCGTGCGCGAAAGACCACGCTTATAGACTACGGCTTCCGCCTGCCCTCGGCGTGGGATAACCGCCCGCTGACTTTTGACGAATTTTACGAGCATATAAATCAAGCGGTGTTCGTTTCCGCAACGCCCGGCCCGATAGAAAAAGAACATTCTCAGCAGGTGGTAGAACAGCTTATCCGCCCTACAGGTCTGCTAGACCCCGAGATAGACGTTCGCCCGACTGAGGGGCAGATAGAGGATTTGCTGTACGAGATAAATATGCGCATAGAGAAAAAGGAGCGCGTGCTAGTCACTACCCTTACAAAAAAGATGGCGGAAGACCTCACGAATTACCTAAAGGGCTTTGATATAAAGGTGCGCTATATGCACCACGATATTGATACGATAGAGCGTATGGAGATAATCCGCGACCTGCGCTTGGGCGAATTTGACGTGCTGGTAGGCATAAACCTGCTGCGCGAGGGTCTTGATATACCAGAGGTATCGCTGGTGGCTATACTCGACGCCGATAAAGAGGGCTTCCTGCGTTCAGAAAGTTCGCTGATACAGACGATAGGCAGAGCCGCGCGAAACAGCGAGGGCAGAGTTATCATGTACGCCGACAGCGTTACAGGCTCGATGGAGCGCGCGATACGCGAAACCAACCGCCGCCGCGAACTGCAGATGAAGTTCAACGAGGAGCACGGCATAACGCCTAAGACGATAATCAAAGACGTTCGCGACGTAATAGAAATATCCACCAAGGAAGAGGTAGAGTACACCGCCCGCCAAAAGACGAAGCTTTCAAAGGCGGAAACGGCTCAGCTCATAGAAAAGCTCACCCGCCAGATGAAGGAAGCCGCCAAGCTGCTTGAATTTGAGCACGCGGCTTATTTGAGGGATAAGATTTCTGAGCTGCGTGGGGAGAAGAAATAAAGACAGATAAGAAAGCGATCAAGAAAGGAAAGTAAAATCAAATGCAGAAAAATGAGATAGTGATACACGGCGCTAGGGAGCATAATCTGAAAAATGTTGACGTTACTATCCCGCGCGATAAGCTTATTGTAATGACGGGTCTTTCCGGATCGGGCAAATCTTCACTGGCTTTCGATACTATATTCGCCGATGGTCAGCGCAGATATATGGAGTCGCTCTCTTCATACGCCCGCCAGTTTTTGGGACAGATGGAGAAGCCCGATGTGGACAGCATAGAGGGTCTTTCGCCCGCTATATCCATCGACCAAAAAACTACCAGCAAAAACCCGCGCTCTACCGTCGGCACAGTTACCGAGATATACGATTACCTGCGACTTCTCTACGCGCGCATAGGCGTGCCGCATTGCCCTGTCTGCGGCAGAGAGATACGCCAGCAGACGGTAGACCAGGTCGTAGATAAGATAATGGAACTGCCCGAGCGTACCAAGATACAGCTTCTCGCACCCGTGGTGAGCGGCAGAAAAGGCGAGCATAAGAAAGAGCTGGAGCGCGCGAGAAAGTCCGGCTATGTGCGTATTCGCATAGACGGCGTTATCTACGACCTTTCGGAAGAGATAAACCTGGAGAAAAATAAAAAGCACACCATAGAGATAGTTGTAGACCGCCTTGTGATAAAAGAGGGCATAAAAGGCCGCCTTGCCGACTCTATCGAGATAATAAATTCGCTTACGGGCGGACTCATAGTTGTTGATATTATCGACGGCGAGCAGATGCTCTTTTCCACAAGCTACGCCTGCCCCGAGCACGGCGTTTCTCTGCCCGAGCTTCAGCCGAGAATGTTCTCTTTCAATAATCCATTCGGCGCTTGCCCCACCTGCACCGGCTTGGGCGTGTTCAAAAAGGTAGACCCCGACCTCATAATCCCTGATAAGTCGCTCTCTATCCGCGAGGGTGCAATAAAAGCCAGCGGCTGGAACAGCTTGGGCAAAGATTCGATAGCTATGAATTACTACGAGGCTATCTCGGAGCAGTACGGCATTTCTCTCGACGTTCCCGTTAAAGAGCTTACGCAGGAACAGCTCGATATTTTCCTCTACGGCACAGGCGACGATACGCTCGACCTCAAGCGGGGAGTGGGCTGGTTCGGCGATGTTTTCACCGCGCATTTCGAGGGCGTTGTAAATAATCTTGAGCGCAGATACAATAAGGAAAACGCTACCGACGCTGCAAAAGCCGAGCTTGAATCGTACATGAGCGAGCGCCCATGCCCCGACTGTCACGGAAAACGTCTGAGAAAAGAGAGCCTTGCCGTGACCGTGGGCGGGCTGGATATTTACTCGCTGACTCAGCTTTCCGTCACCGAAGCGCTCGATTTCTTCAACGCTTTAGAGCTTGACGAGCGCGAAAAGATGATCGGCGCGCGCATAATCAAAGAGATAAAAGAGCGTCTCGGCTTCCTAAAGAGCGTAGGTCTGGAGTACCTCACGCTTTCGCGCTCCAGCGGTACGCTTTCGGGCGGCGAGAGCCAGCGTATACGCCTTGCCACGCAGATCGGTTCTTCGCTCGTCGGAGTGCTGTATATCCTCGACGAGCCTTCGATAGGTCTGCACCAGCGCGATAATGATAAGCTCATCGCCACGCTGAAACGTCTGCGCGACCTTGGCAACACGCTGATAGTCGTAGAGCACGACGAGGACACTATGCGCGCGGCAGATTTTATAGTAGACGTAGGCCCTGGAGCGGGCGTGCACGGCGGCGAGATAGTTTTCGCAGGTACTCCGCAGGAGATAATGAACTGCGATAAGTCGTGGACGGGCAAATATCTTTCGGGCAAGATCAAGATACCCGTGCCCGAAAAGCGCCGCGAGGGCAACGGCAAATTCCTAACAGTTATAGGCGCTGCCGAGAATAATCTGAAAAACATCGACGTTTCTATACCGCTCGGCACGTTCACCTGCGTTACGGGCGTTTCAGGCTCGGGAAAATCCTCGCTGGTAAATGAGATAATCAGCAAAGAGCTTTCCGCAAAGCTCAACCGCGCGAGAACTCGCCCTGGCAAATTTGAGCGCATGGAGGGTCTTGAAAACCTCGATAAGGTGATACACATCGACCAGTCGCCGATAGGCAGAACGCCGCGCTCAAACCCCGCGACCTACACTGGCGTTTTCACCGATATTCGCGAGCTTTTCGCCAGCACTGCCGACGCTAAGGCACACGGCTATGGAGCGGGCAGATTTTCATTCAACGTGCGTGGCGGGCGCTGTGAAGCCTGCGAGGGCGACGGCATACTGAAAATAGAGATGCACTTTCTGCCCGACGTGTATGTGCCCTGCGAAGTCTGCCGCGGCAAGCGCTACAACCGCGAAACGCTCGAGGTGAAGTACAAGGGCAAGTCGATATACGACGTGCTCGAAATGACGGTGGAAGAGGGCGCGAAATTTTTTGAGAATATCCCGAAAATAAAGCGCCGCATGGATACGCTGGTAGAAGTAGGCTTGGGATATGTGAAGATCGGTCAGCCTGCGACTACTCTTTCGGGCGGCGAGGCACAGCGCGTAAAGCTTGCGACTGAGCTTTCAAAACGCCCGACCGGCAAGACTTTCTATATCCTCGACGAACCGACTACGGGTCTTCATTCCGCCGACGTCCACAAGCTGATAGAGGTGCTGCAAAAGCTCGCCGACGCGGGAAATACCGTGCTTGTAATAGAGCATAACCTGGACGTGATAAAGTCCGCCGACTGGGTGATCGACCTGGGTCCTGAGGGCGGCTCGGGCGGCGGAACGCTGGTCTGCAAGGGCACGCCAGAGGACGTGGCTGCCTGCGAAAGTTCGTATACGGGTCAGTATCTCAAAAAGCTGCTTTGATTTGACAAGGCATAGCTTGTTGTGATATAATTATCTCAATGATCTTACGAAAGGAAAATGAAATAAATGGCAAGACAGCTTACCCCAGCGCAGGAGGCTGAACGCAGCCTGATAACCACATACCGCAAGGATATATGGAACAAATTCGTGATGGGGCTGAAAAATTATCAGATGATAAGCGACGGCGATAAAATAGCCGTCTGTATCTCCGGCGGCAAGGATTCTATGCTTATGGCGAAGCTGATACAGCACCTGCAAAAATATTCCGATAAAAAGTTCGAGGCTGAGTATATAGTGATGGATCCCGGCTACAACGCCGAGAACCGCAAAAAAATTGAGGACAACGCCGCGCTGCTTGGTATACCGATAAAGATATTTGAAGTGAATATCTTCAATTACGTCGCGGGGCTGGATAAAAACCCCTGCTATATGTGCGCCCGTATGCGCCGCGGACATCTTTACAGCTACGCGCAGAGCCTTGGCTGCAATAAAATAGCGTTGGGTCATCATTTCGACGACGTTATCGAAACGATACTTATGGGCATGATATATGGCGGACAGATACAGACCATGATGCCGAAGCTGCACTCGAAAAATTACGAGGGCATGGAGCTTATCCGCCCGATGTATATGGTAAAGGAAGCCGACATACTTCGCTGGGTGGCGCATAATGACCTGCACTTTATCCGCTGCGCCTGCCGTTTTACCGAGAGCTACGAAAACCTTGAAAACAAGGGCGAAGTATCGAAGCGGCAGGAGGTAAAGCAGCTTATAGCGCAATTCCGCAAGACGAATCCCTTCATCGAAACGAATATCTTCAAGAGCGTTTACAACGTAAATCTGCGCACGGTGATAGAGTATCAGTATAAGGGTAAACGGTACAATTTTTTGGACACTTACGATGATTATAAGCCCGAGCCTGACGAGGACGGCGAGGAAGCCGGCGACGAGATCTTTGAATAAGCGCTGGGTTTGCATGAACTTATTTTTTACTTGCTCTTTACAGAATTGATATGATTATTTTAATATGTGACTAAAATTTGAAATTGGCGGCGAGCAAGCTATATTCTTGAATAAAAGTATAGCTTAAAGGAGAATAATTTTTGTACAAAAGATAAAACCTTGCTCAAAAATGAAAAAAGGTATTGTAAAATCATGTCGAATAATGTATAATAATAATGTGTTTTGACCGCGTACCGCTGCGCGTTACCGTCGTGCCGCAGCAGGTTTCTTTGCGAAATGACGGAGAAAAGAGGATGTATTGATGGGTAAGACAGAAAAAAAGGTTTTTGATACCAGTACAAGTGTAGCGCCCCTCGGGCTTATCGCTATGGACGGCGCAAAAGAGCTTGGCGACATGATAAACCGCTATTTTCTTAAATGGGCTTTACAGGATGGCGAAGAGGGCAAAACTTTCCTCATAGACGCTGAGTGCCCAAGATTTTCTTCCGGCGACGGTAAGGGAATCATCAAATCCACCGTTCGCGGCAAGGATCTTTTCATTCTTTGCGACGTAGGAAATTACAGCTGCAAGTACACAATGCACGGCGAGCAGAACTCGATGTCGCCCGACGACCACTATCAGGATCTCAAGAGAATTATACAGGCTGCAAGCGGTAAGGCTCACAGAATAAATGTCATTATGCCTATACTTTACGGCGGCAGACAGCACAGAAGAACATACCGCGAATCTCTCGACTGCGCAGTAGCTCTTCAGGAGCTGGCTTCGATGGGCGTGCAGAACATAATCACTTTCGACGCGCACGACCCCAGAGTTCAGAACGCTATCCCGCTCACAGGCTTTGATAACATAATGCCTTCTTATCAGGTGCTCAAGGCTATGATGAAGACCTTCGATAACCTCAATTTCGATAAGAAGCATTTCATGATAGTTTCTCCCGACGAGGGCGCTATCAACAGAAATATGTACTACGCTTCCGTTCTCGGCGTAGACCTCGGAATGTTCTATAAGAGAAGAGATTACTCTACCGTAGTAAACGGCAGAAACCCCATCGTAGCTCACGAGTACATGGGCAACGACGTTACCGGCAAGGATATTTTCATCGCTGACGACCTTATCTCTTCCGGCGAGTCGATGCTTGACATAGCTATCGAGCTGAAAAAGCGCAACGCAGGAAAGATCTTCTGCTACGCTACCTACGGTATCTTCACCAATGGTCTTGAAAGCTTCAATAAGGCTTATGCAGACGGTATCATCGACGCAGTTTTCGGTACAAATCTTACCTACCGTTCGCCTGAGCTTCTTGCTACTCCTTGGTTCCACGAGGTCGACTGCTCGAAGTACATCGCGTACTACATCGCTACTCTTAACCACGATATGTCCATCGCAGACGTTATCGACCCTCATCAGAAGATAGCTGCTCTGCTCGAAAAGCACAACAAGAAAAAGTAATATATTTACAGCAAAATAAGGGCGGCTTTTTACGAGCCGCCTTTTTTTGGGAGATGATGAAATGATATACGCAGCTATCGCAGCGGGCGGCGTAGGCAGCCGCATGGGCGCAGATATACCAAAGCAGTTTCTAAATGTGGGCGGCGTGCCGATGATCGTGCGCACTATCTCGCGCTTTTGCAGCAGTCCGTCGGTAGACGCAGTTTACGTCGGTACTAACGCCGAGTGGGTGGATGAGCTGAAAGTTATGTGCGCCGAGTATCTGCCCGAAGCGGATAACGTTACTATACTGGCGGGTGGCTCGGACAGAAATGGCACGGTATTTAAGATAGCCGAGCATATCGCTGCCGAGAGGGGAGTTGCTCCGCAGGATATTATCCTTACGCACGACGGCGTGCGGCCTTTCGTTACCGAGCGCATCATCGCCGACAATATCGCCGCCATGCGCGACCACAGCGCCGCGGGTACGGCGGTTCCATCGGTAGATACTATCCTGCTCTCATCTGAGGACGGCGGAGTTATCGAAAGCGTGCCGCCGCGCGCAAGAATGTTCCGCGCGCAGACCCCGCAGACATTTCGCCTAAAAGAGCTTATGCAGGAGTACGCCGCGCTGACTGACGAGCAGAAAGCTCGCCTTACCGATACGGCGGGCATTTTCGCTTTGCGCGGCATACCGGTTGCGATAGTCCGCGGCGAGGATACGAATATAAAAATAACTGCGCCATTCGATATGCAGCTAGCGGAGCTGATAGCGGCGCAGGAAAAATGATGTTTATAGCTGGGGCGTGCCGTTCATACTGCGGTGCGCCCGCTGCTTTGCAGGAATAAAATATCGCGCTGCTCGCCGAATAATTTTTTGCGCATGAGGTCGTCGAGCATTATCCCGACTGCCGAAAGCGCGAACCATATCAGTGTGAACGGCAGGCATATCTGCCCGTCGAAATTCATCGGCATCATCGAGTAATCCCAAACGTTCAGCCCGAGCTGCCTGTTCACTATCTCGCCCGTTATAAGCTCGCAGGCGGTGATGAAAAGCGCCGAGATCATCAGCGTCAGAAACACGTTCGGTGCCGTGCGCCCGCTGCGGTTGAGCAGGTGTATCAGGTACATCGCCAGCCCGCCCAGCAGTCCCATCGAGATGTGCGTGAATCCGCGCGCGCATATCTCGATGATACCGTAGCTGAAAGCCCCCGTCGTGAACACCGCCAGAAGTTTAGCCGCTTCGCTTCGTAAATTCTGCTGCAAATTATCGCTCCTCTCGTAAATATCAGCTATTTATAATTTGCGCAAAAATCTGCGTTTTTATCCAACTTATACGCATAAAAATAAAGGCAATATCACGCTGCGTTTTCTGCATGATATTGCCTTTTGTTGTTTAGTTAGATTCGGTTCAGACCTGCCAGCTGTTGAGGTACTTTTCCTGCTCTTTGCTCAGCTTGTCTATCTCTATTCCCCAGAATTTCAGCTTGCGGCGTGCTACTTCGTTGTCGATCTCTTCGGGCACGGTGATTATCTTGTCCGTAAGCTTGTCGCGGTTTTTTACGAGGTAAGCGGCGGTGAGCGCCTGTATCGCGAAGGACATATCCATTATTTCGGCGGGGTGACCGTCGCCTGCGGCAAGGTTTACAAGTCTGCCCTCGCCGATAACAAAAATGCTTCTGCCGTCGCTCATTCTGTATCCGTCGATGTTGTTTCTCGCAGGGTACTTCTCGGTGCATATCTCGGCGAGCTTAGCTACCGCGACTTCGCAGTCGAAATGGCCCGCGTTGCAAAGTATAGCGCCGTCCTTCATGTTTGCAAAGCTGTTTTCAGTGATAACGTCCTTGCAGCCCGTTACCGTAACGAAAATGTCGCCTATCTTAGCGGCTTCCTCCATCTTCATTACTTTAAAGCCGTCCATTACAGCCTCCATAGCCTTTATCGGGTCGATCTCGGTGACGATAACGGAAGCGCCAAGACCCTTCGCGCGCATAGCAACGCCCTTGCCGCACCAACCGTAGCCCGCAACTACTACGTTTTTGCCCGCAACGATGAGGTTCGTGGTGCGGTTTATGCCGTCCCATACCGACTGACCGGTGCCGTAGCGGTTGTCGAAAAGATATTTGCAGCGCGCGTTGTTTACCAGCGCCATCGGGAATTTCAGCTCGCCAGCCTTGTTCATCGCGATGAGTCTGATAATGCCCGTGGTGGTTTCCTCGCAGCCGCCGATAACGTTGGGTATCAGCTCGGGGTATTCGTTGTGTATCATGTTCACAAGGTCGCCGCCGTC